>Ga0315287_10001436_pt1 | contig 21939 bp, 8 predicted proteins | sample YL17G11_0_MG_FD_205037 | JGI IMG/M metagenome (GOLD analysis project Ga0315287, IMG submission 205037) | Sediment microbial communities from Yellowstone Lake, YNP, Wyoming, USA - YL17G11_0 | ecosystem: Environmental > Aquatic > Freshwater > Lake > Sediment | place: USA: Wyoming | collected...
GCTAACCAGCTGGCTGTGCAGCGGCCCTTACTTATGCGCCACACCGCTGCGGCTACATCAAGCGAGGGTTGGAAGCTTCCCGCATAGATCAACTCAAAATGCTGGGCTGAGCTACAGCCATGAGGGAACTGGCGCAGCTGCTAGACACTCCCCCATTTGGTGGAGGCTCCTCTCTGCTGGATGACTTACAGGCTGTTGCGACTATTAGCTTAGCCAATAACACATCTGACGGGCGATGTGAATTTCCGGCGATAACGTTATCCTCTGACCGCGAATGGGTCTCAATTTCACAAGTCGACTCAGCTCACTGCAAAACGGCAGTGAGAGTCTGTTCGGTTACTAACTTCTTCGGAGGCTTAACATTATGCGGACAAATTCAATTGCCCGGGTGTTTCTTATACTACTCATTGCAGCCGCGGTGGGGTGTGCTGGCACGCCCGCAAACCGGCTCGTGAGCGATGCACCAACAGTCCTGACAGCTGCCCTTCCCGCTTCCAGCGGCGCTGCAAGCGGAACAGCAGTCAGCGCACGTGACTTCCGGCTGAACGTGATGGCCGAAAGCTATCTGCCTGGCAGCAGCGCCTCATACGTCAGGCTGCTGGTAGAAGATAAGGGCACTGAAGTGGTGGCCATGGCCGATGTTCATGGCGCGCAAGGCATGAAAGCCTTGTACTTTGACTTGACCTATGACCCAGGCCGTTACAACCCGACGGGAGTGGACGTGCCCTCTCAGTTCGGAACGCCTGATCAGACACTGACTTTGACCATGCTCGATGAGCCCGGCAGGCTGTATCACGGCCAGGTGCTGATCCTCCCGCAGAAGCAGGCGGGTTTCACCGGCGATGGCATGCTGGCCACGGTGCACTTCCTGAAGCAGCCGTATGCTTCGAGCAGGGCGAGCTCTCAGGCACCTACCACGAACGCTTCGGCAGCGGTGCTGGCGCTTAATGAATCAACAAAGATGCTTGAGTGGGGCTACGCCAGCCAGGGCGACTACGACCAGAACAGCGAGACCAACATCGCGGATCTGACGCCGATCGCGCTGCACTTCGGGGAAGTCGGTCCTTTCGACTACTTCACCGTCCAGTCAGTAGTTGACGGTGACAGCAACGGCGAAATCAACATCGCCGACCTCACCCCGATCGGTTTGAACTTCCAGCGTCGCGTCCAGAAATACGATGTATTTGAGGATGCCACGGTCGACGGCCTGCCGCAAAGCAACGACGGAGTGTCGTCGATCCCCAAGTTTGCCAGCGTCCCGTTTGCTGACAACAGCGGCAATCCCGCCACGGATCGCCTTGCCTTCGCGTTCGATATTACAGATCAGACAGATCCAGAGTACTTCTGGGTGCGGCCCGTCGATGGCACCAGCGAGGGCACTCCCAGCAATTACATTCACTCCGATGGGCAGGGCCAGCAGCTCCCGGTTGCCATCCTGACAGCAACGCCGCAGAGTGGGGAAATCCCCTTAAGCGTTTCGTTTGACGCATCAGGAAGCTCAGATAGCGATGGAACCATCGTCAACTACGAGTGGGACTACGATGGCAACGGCGTCTTCAACGAAGTGAGCGATGGCGAGTCAGCAGTTGAAGGCAGTCCAAACGCTTCGCATAGCTACGCTCAATCTGGAACGTATGACGCTACGGTGCGGGTAACGGACAACGACGGGAACACCGCCACGGCTACCCGCTCCATCTCGGCGAATCAGCCTGGGAATAACCCGCCGGTCGCCGATCTGACTGCCAGCCCGCTATCGGGAGAACTGCCGCTGCAGATTAACTTCGATGCGTCCGGCAGCACCGACTCGGACGGCACAATCGTCCTTTACGAGTGGGACTTTGACGGCAACGGCGTGTTTGAGGAGCAGACAGGTTCTACTCCCACCGCCATGCATACCTACAGTGTCGCCGGCGTGTTTGACGCGGCGGTGCGTGTGACTGACGATGACGGTTCAAGCGATATTACCAGTCTTTCCGAGATGGGCGGCGGGACGATCGTGATCACGATGCCCAACCAGCCTCCGTTAGCCGATATCACTGCTGATATCACATCGGGCGTGCTCCCGCTGACTGTCAACTTCGATGCTTCGGGCAGCGTAGATCCCGACGGCACGATCGTCAACTACGAATGGGACTGGGATGGCGACAGCATCTACGACTTCAACAGCGGCGGGACGCCGACGGCCCAGCATAACTACTTGCTGGCTGGAGACTATGATCCAGCCGTAAGAGTGACGGACGATGACGGGGCATCGGATACCGCAAGCCTGTCAGACACAGTTTCGGGCGGATTGCATGTCAATGCTGGTCCAAACGCCATCATCAGCGGCAACCCGCTTTCGGGCGACTTGCCGCTGACCGTGGATTTCGACGCATCGCTGAGCAGCGATCCCGATGGCACCATCGTCAAGTACGAATGGGATTTTGACGGCGATGGCATCTATGATGAGGATACCGGAACTACTCCTACCTCGCAGAACATTTACACTACCGCTGGAGACTTCAACGCGGCGGTACGAGTAACTGACAATGATGGCGCGACGGCGGTAGGTACGTTGCTGGAAAGCGCCGGATCAGGAATCCAGGCTGACCAGCCCAATGTGCCTCCGACCGCCTCCTTCACAGCATCTCCGCTGAGCGGCATTGCGCCGTTGACGGTGAGTTTCGATGCCACGGCAAGTTCCGACTCTGACGGCACGATCGTCAAATGGGAATGGGACTTCGACAACGATGGCACTTACGATGTGGAGAGCTTGATCTCACCATTGTCGCAGTACATATTCACCAATGTTGGCATGTTCAACACGAAGCTGCGGGTTACCGATGACGATGGTGCAACCGATACGGCAACTCTCGACGAGATGGCGATCCAGGAGATCGAGATCGATCCGCCGCCGGTGGCTGCGTTGACAGCGACTCCGACGAGCGGCGATGCCCCGCTGGTGGTCAGCTTTGACGCCTCGGGCAGTACGGACGACGATGCGATCGTCAGCTTCGAATGGGACTTCGACGGCGACGGAATTTACGAGCTCAACACTGGAACCACGCCAACCGCATCACATGGATATGGCGCTACTGGTACGGTGACGGCGAGCGTGAGAGTCACTGACAGTGAAACCCAGACGGATACGGCGAGCGTCGACATCACGGTCACCAACGGCTTTGATACATCATCCATTGCGGTCGGCAACGTCGAAATCGACTCCAAGATGTCGATCAATGCCTTCGCAGCCGGAGACGATGACGATGCTGACAACTGCTTCGACGGCCCGGGTCCATTCGTTGGATTGGCTTACAAGGATGCTTCGGTCGACGACCTGTACTTCGTCGACTCGAGCGATGGCAACGGCACGACCTGGAACACGCCGGTCGCGCTGCAGACAGACGGCGACGTCGGCAATGACTGCACGCTGCGCAAGATCAATGGCAAGCCTGGTATCAGCTTCAAGCTCGAGACCGGAGTCTTCGATGTTGCAGAGCTGCGCTTCATTGGAGCCAACGATGGAGCAGCGTCATCGTGGTGGGCAGATCCAGTTGTAATCGATGCTGGCTCCGACTCAAGCGATACCACTTCGGTCGCCTACGTGCACGGCAGGCCCGCCGTCTCTGAAGTACTCGGCGGCCTGGACACGCTGCGCAGCGTGCGAGGCACTAATCCTCAAGGCGATGCAGCCTGGAATTCACCGGTCGACGTATTCGTTGGCAGCGGTGGCCAGGACATGGAGTTCACCGACATGCTCATGGTCGGGGATAATCCATGCATCCTGTTCGGCATGGTTTCCGTCACAGGAGACACGGGACTGTACTTTGTATCAGGTGATCACGACGCTGATACCTGGGATGCACCTATCACCCTCGATGCACCCGCTGGTGGAGGCCGGTACTGCTCACTGAGCAAAGTCAACGCTCACCCGGCTGGCAGCTACGAAGCCTACCCGAGCGATGAGCTGCGCTACGTCCGTGCCGACGATGAGGGCGGATCGAGCTGGGGGTCACCACTGACGGTTGACAGCGGCTCCGGCATCGGCCAGTGGACGACACTGCGGACCTTCAACGGCAAGCCTGTGATCGCCTACTACGACGCTGGCAATAAGGACCTCAAGTTCGCCTTTGGCACAGACAACGATGGCACGTCCTGGATTCCAGTTGTAGTGGATTCTGTGGGCGACGTGGGTGAGTTTGCGACCATGACAATCGCCGGCGGCAACGTAGTGATTGCATACTACGACGCGACGAACCAGAACATCAAGATTGCAGTACTCCAATAGTCCGCCTTAATGCGCACGCGCTGCCAGATGGCAGTGTGAAGCGGGGGCGGTGCTGTTCCCGGCAGCACCGCTCCCGCTGAACCTAATGCAGGTTCACAGATGGCAGCAGTGGTCCTGAATCGCTGCTTGTCTGTTGAAAGTGAGTGCAACTGAAGTTGCCGAGAGACAGCATCACGGCACACAGCATGAGTGAGACAGTGTCTCATAATTATTAGTAGATAATTATGCTTTACCCTCAGCTTAAGCTGCGTTTAACAAGCTCTGAGTATCGACTGTATCAAGACATGGTTAAGATTGCATGTAATGCCCCCACTGGCGAAATAATCGGGTACCCTATATTCGCGCAACTGTAATTAGCAGCTGCGCCTTTGCAGAAAAGGAGATGCCAATGACTACGAAGCATAACCTGAGGCTGAGCATCGCGCTCATCGCTGCTCTGGCTATCTATTGCGTGGCTTGCGGCGGTGGGGCGACGAGTGGCAGTCAGCATTTCAGTGATCCCAACTTCACTCCAGGGACGGTGTGGAACGGCGGGTCCGGCGGCCCATCTGACCTGTCGCAGATGATGGATTCACAGCCGATCGTCGGCGCATCGCCCGGTGCTCCGTTGGGAACCAATCCAGCATACGGAGTGCAGGAGATTCTGCCAGAGACGTCAAGCGCAATGGGTGCGAGCGTTGTAGCGCTGCCGGAAGAGTCTGTGGCTGCCGTGACGGTCAGCGCTGACGGTACTGAGCCGGTTTGGGATGCAACGGACTTGACGTTCAGCGAGGGTGAGACGATCACGCTCTGGGCGGAGTACAAGGCGCCGAATGGACAGCCAGTGGAACGTACATTCGAGATCCCGGAGATCGATGTGACGTGCAACAACCCGCTTCCAGGAACGGGAGGCACGCAGACTGTGAGTTTCGACTACACGCTGCCATTCCTGCCTGGCAACGATGATACTCCGGTCAGCTTCGTGTTCAGCCTTGACGAGGGCACCGCTACACAGACTATTGAGTTCATCATAGTGGACGTACCCACGGTGCAACTGCCGATGCGCGCCTGGCAGATGGCCTGGGAAACGGCGATGAACACGGCGGACTATGACTATAACGACCTGATCGTGCGCATGGAAGCGACGGAGACCAAGGATACGAACACCGAAAAGGTCGTGCAGATCGACGTGGTCGTCAAGGCGATCGCGCGCGGCGACGGTTACAGCGCCGACTGGCAGTTCAACCTGGAGGACTCGTTCCCGGGCGCCACTGCCGTAACCTCGACGACGCAGCAGTATAAAGCTGGCGGGACGATCCCCGATGGCCCGGTGCACAGCTGGAAGAGCAGCCAGGGCATCAGCATTCCGGTGTTCACGCCGGTGCGCAACGTGCTGCCCAGCATTCCAGGCCATGGCAGCACGGTGAACGTGCTGACGTCTGAGAACTGGTCCGCCGGCGGCCTGGCGAAGATCAAGATCATCCCCTCGCCGGGGATGGTGCCCGGTACATACCAGCCGCTGCCGTGGACCAACCAGATGCTGATCCTCTCCGAGGACCGCAGCGAGGTATACGTGATCTCCCTGCGCACGAATCGTGGCGGAAACAAGGTGCAGGACGACCCGAACCCGCTGGGCTTCATCCTGCCCTATAATGCGCCGCCATATAACTGGCCGCTGGAAGGCGTCAATATCGAGAATGTCTACGATGGCGAGTCAGGCATCGGCAGCTTCGCGCAGTGGGTAACCTGGTGGAACCTGCCGTCCGGCGATCAGCATTATAACGATCCCGAGCCTCAGTGGTGGATGCATGATCCGTCGCACAATGTAACCAATCCACCGCTGTGCTACTGGGACGATGGCGCCAACATCCCTGGCGGGCCGGCCCTGCCGATACCCAACTAACCACGTCTAACAGACTGTGCCGTCATTTCGCTGCCCTGTGAACCAAGTCACGGGGCAGCGTTTTTTTCGCTGGCTGCCGGATATTCCCTACTGCTTCGAGCTAGCCTAGGATGTTGGCGTTTCGTCTTTCTTCGGCCAGCTTGGCGGCAGCGCGGCCACCGCCTGCTGCACGTCATCCTCCGTCGCTGGCAGCACGACGCCAAGCTTGTCGGCGATCACGGCCAGCTGGTGCGTGTGGTAGCGGATGTGCTGCAGAACCACTTCCACCGATTCCGCCGCGTGCAGATTCACCTGATAGTCATTTTCCGCGCGCAGCTCCGCATGTCGGCCCTGCAGGTTCTGGGCCACCATGATCAGCGGCATGAGGAAGATCTGGATGCAGTTGGAGATGAACAGCCAGAAGACAAAGGACATTGGCCTGTCGAACTTCAGGTTCGGCGGCGCCAGAAAGTTCCATCCCAGCCAGAAGATCGTCCACAGCAGGATCAGCAGGAAGAAGCCGGGCGTCCCCACATGATCTGAGATAAACAGAGCCAGCTTCTCCAGGCTGGTGATGTGTTCCTCGTGCTCGGCATTGACGTTGCGCACGGGGGCGTGGTGCTGAAGATGCTCGCGGATGCTGGGCAGACCTAACTTGCGCGAGATGCTCATAGGTGCAACCTCCTGCAGGATAGCGTCAGCATAACACGGTGCAGCACAGAGCGATAACCGGCTGTGCCTCGATTGGTGAGAGGAGCTGCCAAGTATTCGTCAGTCCCTGCAGCATTCAGTTTTCGATTAATCTGCCATTCTTTTCACCGAAACAAGCGATTATCGGCTATCACAAGGTACACTGGCTGTAATGGATCCACGGACAAGCGCCGGCCATGCTAATGGCGGGCATGAATCGATGAATCCCCCAAGATCAGAACCTTCTGGTTTTCGCGGGTTCGTATTGCGTCAGGAACTGCTGCATGCAGCAGAGCAGCTGGGCTGGAAAGTGCCTACGCCGATCCAGCTCGAGGCAATTCCGCACGTAACGGCTGGGCACGACCTGATCGGCCTGGCCCAGACGGGCACCGGCAAGACCGGCGCCTACCTGCTGCCGCTGCTGGAAGCGATCAGCAAGCTGCCGCCCGCCAAGCCACTCAGCCCGTACTGCGTCATCCTGGCGCCGACGCGCGAGCTGGTGCAGCAGATCGATTCGCAGGTCAAGGCGCTGAGCCAGGGGCTGCGCATTCGCAGCATGACGATCTTCGGCGGCGTCTCCGACCGGCCCCAGATGTCGCAGCTGATGGCCGGCGTGGAGCTGGTCGCCGCAACACCTGGACGTCTGCTCGACCTGATCGGCAGAGGGCTGGTGCACTTTGAGCAGCTGCAGTTCTGCGTGCTGGACGAGGCGGACCGCATGTTCGACATGGGCTTCATCCTCGACTTGAAGCGCATCCTCAACCGCATGCCCTCCCGCAAGCAGACGCTGCTGTTCAGTGCGACGATGCCGCCGGAGATCCAGCGGCTGACGCAGGAATTCCTCTACCAGCCGCGCGAGGTGCGTCTCGGCGCGACGGCGCCGCCGCCCGAACTCAGCCACGAGGTCTGGGAGCTGGATGCGACGCAGAAGAATGCCGCGCTGGAGCTGCTGCTGCGCGAGGACTACGACAGCGTGCTGGTCTTCACGCGCACCAAGCATCGCGCCGACAGCGTCGCCCGCTGGCTGGCGCGCGGCGGTGAAGCCGTGGCAGTGCTGCACAGCAACCGCAGCCAGAACCAGCGCGACGCGGCGCTGACGCGCTTCAAGCAGGGTCAGGCCCGCGTGCTCGTGGCGACGGACGTAGCCAGCCGCGGACTGGACATCATCGGCATCGGGCTGGTGGTCAACTACGATGCGCCGCGCGATCCCGGCGACTACGTCCACCGCGTGGGGCGCACCGCGCGCGCCAAGCGCCAGGGCTGCGCGATCAGCTTCCTGGCCGCTGACGAGTATAAGTACATCCAGAAGATCGAGCAGCTGCTCAAGCAGCGCATCTCGCGCCGCCAGCAGAGCCTGCCTGCCGTTGAAAGCAGCGCCGCTGCGGAAACCGCAAGTCGCGGTACTGCGGGGCGTACATCATCTCCAGCGCGGCCGCAGGCAAGGCCGCAGCAGCAGCGCGATACGCGTCCGCGCCAGCAATCCGCTGCGCGCTCGCAGCGCCAGCAGGCTTCGCAGCCCCAGCGCCAGGGCGATGCGCGGCCCGCGGCTCGCGTTGCATCGCAGGAGAGCGCTGGTAAGGCGGCGAGTCCGAATGGCGCGGCGTCGCGCAACGAGACCAAGCCTGCGATAACGGCGGCCCGCTCTGGTCAGGCGCAAGGACCACGCAGCAGCACCCCACGCAAGTGGCATTGATCAACTACGGATAGACAGATTTCTCAAGCAGCGTCGTGGGCTTAGCCACATGTTGCACTTAGCGCCAGCTGCGTTACACCGCTCTGCCTGCTGAACTGAGCCGTGACCGCTTGCATCTCGGCGTAAGTTTTGGCCCGCATCAGCCCGGCGCGCAGTTGCGGCGCACCCTCAAAGCCGTGAGCGTAGGCCTTGAGGTGCTTCTTCATCAGCTCCAGCGGCTTGATGCCGTCATACAGCTCGATGAACGTAGCGGTATGTTCCAGCATCACATCGAGAATCTCTAAAACTGCCAGCTCGTTCTTGTTGCGCCGCTCGTTGAACAGCCAGGGATCGCCGAGGATGCGGCGGCCGATCATCACCCCGTCGCAGCCGCTCTCGGCAGCGCGCTGGCGCGCCTCGCTGGTGCTCTGCACGTCGCCGTTGCCGATGATCAGCGTGCGTTCCTCGCCAGCTGCCTGCACCTCGCGGGCCAGCGCCGCTGCCCGTGCCACAGCGTCCCAGCGTGCCGGGTGGTTGTAGGCCTCGCCGCGTGCGCGCGCATGGATGGTAATCGCCGCCGGGCGCGCTTCCAGCAGGCAGCCCAACCACTGGTCGATCTCGTCATCCTGATAGCCGACCCGCGTCTTCACCGAGACGGGCAGTCCGCCGGCGCCTTCCTTGGCCGCAGCGACGATGTCCTGTGCCAGCTGCGGCGTCTGCATCAGGGCAGCGCCGGCCTTGCGTTTCTCCACTTCGCGGGCCGGACAACCCATGTTGATATCGACTCCGTCAAAGCCCAACTCGGCGATCAACCTGGCAGCAGCGCGGAAATCCTGCGGTTCGCAGCCATAGACCTGCGCCACGATGGGGTGCTCCGCTTCGCTCCTGCCCAGGTCGTGGATCAGCCGCTTCAGCCCCGCAGAACAGAGGCCGTTCACCGGGACGAATCCCGTCCACATCACATCAGGCTTGCCGTACTTCGCGATGATGCGCCTGTACGCAGCGTCGGTCACGCCGACCATCGGCGCGAGCGCGAGCATCGGCCTTCTCAGTTGTTTCCAGAAACCGCTTGGCATGTGGTTAAGGGGCCGGCGGCGGTGGCACCACAAGCACCTCGGCCCAGCCGCAGCATTCTAGCAGTCCGCAGCAGCACGTGCAGGAAACTGCCGCTGTGCTGATCCCTAACGGAGTTTTGATCTCAGTACTCATGCGCCGGGGCGGTCATGCATCTGCCTGCTGTTTGGCAGCGTCCGATATGGCGTTCAGCTCCTCCAACTCGTCCAGGGCGAACTGCGCTAGCTCGCCTAAGGTCATCACTTCAGGCTGGGCCTTCACCCGCTCGAGCTCGGCAGGTGGCAGACCGGCGCTGGCGCGATCGATAGTCGCCAGGCCCTGCTCCAGCAGTCCGCGCTCCATCGCATCGAAAGCGTAGCCAAACGCCGCCGCGTGCTGCTGCACGCCATACAGGCAGCTGGCAGCGCTTTGCAGCAGGCCGGCGGCCGCCAGCATGCAGCCGGCGATGGCCAGGTCATCGCACAGCCCTTCGCGGGTGCCGATCTCACGGTCGATGGCCAACGCTGCGGTGCACGACTTGCGCGCAGTTGCGTAGCCACCCTGCATGTGGGCGACAGCACCCAGATTAGCCAGCGATACGGGGATGCTCGAATGATCGTCAATCTCGCGCCGGATCGCCAGCGACTCAGCGAACAGCTCGCCCGCCGCTGCGTAGTTTCCTTCCAGGTAGTCCACCAGCCCCAGTTCGTTGAGGGAATCCGCGATTCCGGAGCGGCCGCCGATCTCGCGCAGGATGGCCAGCGATTCGACGTGGAGCGCGCGCGCCGCCGCGAAGTTGCCCAGCCTGCGCTGCACGAATCCCAGGTGGTACAGCGAATGCGCGATACCCGAGCGTTCGCCGAGTTCGCGCAGGATGGCCAGCGACTCGGTGTAGCAGCGGGACGCCGCTGCGTAGTATCCCTGCGCGCTCTCCACGCTGCCCAGGCTGTTCAGGGACACTGCGGTTCCGCGCCGGTCGCCAAGCTGGCGCCGGATCGCCAGGGTCTCAGCGTGCAGCGCGCGCGCCGCCGCGCAATTCCTCTGCTCGAGCTCCATGTTGCCCAGGTTGTTGAGGGACAGCGCGATGCCATAGCGGTCGCCGATCTCGCGCAGGATGGCCAGCGCCTCGGTGTCATGCTCGCGCGCTGCGCTGTAGTTTCGCTGCAGGTTCTCCTCGATGGCGAGGCGGAATCGCGATTGCGCGACGCCACGGCGGTCGCCAAACTCGCGCCTGATCCTCAGCGATTCTGACTGCAGCGCGCGCGCCGCCGCGTAATTGCTTTGCATGTGCTCGAGGCTGCCCAGGCAGCTGAGAGCTAGTGCTACCCCAAGACGGTCGCCGAGGGCTTCGGCCAGCTCTCTGGCCTTGTCGAGTTCGACTCGGGCGAGATCGTATGCGCTTAGCCAGTAGTGTGCACGGCCACAGCCCAGCAGTATCCAGAATGCGATCTGCTGCAGCTCGCCAGCTTGCCCGCCCGCCTTGTTCAGTTCCAGGTAGCGCTCGCGCATCACTTTGTAATCGCTCACCATGTCCAGGTATTCCCAGAGCCAGCGAGCTATGGGAAGCAGCAGGGTAGGGGCATCACCCTCAACAGCGGGGGTGCCAGCAGCGCGGAGCAGTCGGTGCTGCAGCGTATCGAGCGCCTCGTAGATGTTAAGCAGCTCAAACTTGATCGTGCGCAGCGCCTCGAGCTGCCCGTGGGCATGGAGCTCCGGCCCCTGGCGGTCCATGAGTTCAGAGAAATAGCACGCATGAGCCATGACCGCGTGTTCATAGAGTGAATCTATGCCCATGCTGGCGCGGGTTTCGCGCAGCTTTTCGAAGGCGTATCCGTGGCTTGCCATGTCGCGGATGAAGAAGCGGGTTTGGCCGTCCAGGTGGCGCGAGTAGAGCCAGCCCTTGTCGGCCAGCGCCGCCAGCGACTGGCGCAGCGGCAAGCCCTGCAGCTGCAGCAGCGCCCCGGCGGCATCGACGAAGCAACCGCCGCGAAAGGTCGAGAGCACCATCAGCATCCGCCGCTGGCTTTCGCTGAGCAGCTGCCAGCTCCAGTCCAGGCTGGCGCGCACGCTGCGGTGGCGCTCCGGCACGTCGGAGAGCCGCGCCGTCAGCTCCAGCTGCTGCGATAGCTCCGCCAGCAGCTCCGGTAGCGTAAAGCAGTCCGTCCAGGCCGCCGCCAGCTCGATCGCCAGTGGCACGCCCTCCAGCTTGGCGCAGATCTGCTCGACCAGCGGGCCGCTCGCACTCTCGAGTGCGAAGCCGGGATTCACCAGCGCGGCGCGGTCAGCAAACAGCTGGGCTGCCTCGCTGTATTCAGGGGGACGGGCCGCTGCGCCCGCTTGCAAGGAATCGCGGACAGAGCCGTCTGCGCCACTGAAATCAACCGGCAGCGGTGGAAGTGCGTACACCTGTTCACCACTGATGCGCAACGGCTCGCGCGTGGTGATGACGATCTTCGCCAGCGGTGCGGTCCTGAGAATCTCTGAGACTAGTGGCGCGCCGGTAAGCACATGTTCGAAGTTGTCAAAGCACAGCAGCAGCTCTTTCTCGCGCAGGTAGTCGATGATCTGCTCCTGCGGTTCGCGGCTGCCGTATAGGTGGAATCCAGTGGCCGTGGCAAGCTGGTCAACGATGCGCGTGTGCTCCGCGATCGGCGCGAGCTCGACGAAGAACACGCCACACTCGAAGCGGGACAGCAGATCGGCGCACAGTTGCGCAGCCAGGCGACTCTTGCCATAGCCGCCGGGAGCAGTGATCGTGACCAGGCGCTGGCGGCTGAGCAGCTTTTCGAGTTCGCGCAGTTCACGCGCGCGGCCGACAAACAGGTTCGGCTGCTGCAGCAGGTTGTTTGGGCGGTTGTTCAGCGTCGCCAGCGGCGGAAACTCGCGCCAGACGAAGCACTCGTCATCCAGCTGGTAGAGGTGCTCCGGCTCATTCAGGTCGCGCAGGTAGTGCAGTCCCAGGTCGAGCAGCGCCGAGCCCGCGGGCAGCCTGCTCGCATCAGCTGCCACGCCGACGCTGAGCAGCACCTGCCCTGGGTGGCAGACCTGGCAGATCCGGCTTGCACGGTTCAGCGCGGCGCCGTAGTACTCACCGCCCGCGCGTCTCAGTTCCCCGGCATGCAGGGCGATGCGTACCAGCAGCGGCTCATCCGCAGCTAAAGGCTCGAGCTGTGCCAGCTCGACAGCCAGCTCGCGCGCGCTGGAGAGGCAGGCCCGCGCAGTCTCGAACAGCGCTATGTAGCCATCGCCGGTGTGCTTGTATAAGCTGCCGCCGCAGCGGGCCACGGCCTGCTCGGTTATTACGTTATGCAACTTTAGAGCGGCGTAGTACCGCTGGCTGTATGCCTCAGCGAGATGGCTCGACCCAGCAATGTCGCTGAGCAGAATAAAGCGGTGCACCGCCCCCGCCAACTCCCCTGTCTCCGCTGCCATGCCTTGCCAGTATAACGCACCGGGACGTGGCTATGGCGTATCCGGATCCCTGCCGCTTCTCGAGCTAGTAGATGCTGTAGTAGTACATGCTTCCCCTGGAGTTGTCGTAAAACGCCAGGCCGAAGTTGCCGTTGATCACCGCTGCCGAGTTGGCTACGCCGAATGATCCCGAGCGGATGCGAACTTGCTCGGTCCAGCTGGCACCGTTCAAGCTGAAGGCGCGCTTCTCGAATAGTCCCTCTTGCTGGTCATCAACGTAGACACAGACATACTGGGAATCGAAGTAGCACAGGTCCCCATGCCTCGACCAGCGTCCAGTCTGCGGCTGATTGGACACAAACACTGGCGCTGCCCAGGCAGAGCCGTTCGCATTCGAGCCGCGGTTGAAGTACACACCGTCGGTTGGCTGGCTGCCCATCGAATACGACGTGAAGGCCGGCAGGCCACCAGCCTCGACCAGGGCGCCGAAGTAGAAGTCCCCCGGTGCGGCTACCTGATACGCCGTACCCCAGCTGGCACCGCCCGCGTCAGTTGCACGGATGTACAAGGCTCCGCGGCCATCCACTTCATAGAGCAGGATCGCCGGTTGGCCGGCAATCAGCGCCATCGCTTGGCCGTGCAGCAGATAGCTGCCACCATCGACAACGACGACAGAGCTTCCCCAGGTTGCGCCCGATGCATCTGCAGCGCGGATATAGCGCAGGCGATGCGAGTCCGGCTCGTAGTATGCGATGGCTGGCATGCCATTAGCGATGATCATCACGGGCCGCACGTTAGTGACATCGGTGCTGGCAACGTCAATGGCTACAGTGACCGGATTGCTCCACACACTGCCTTCAGCGTCCGTGGCGCGTACATATCGCAGATCCTTGCTGGTCTGATCAACGTACGCAATTGCCGGATTGCCTTGCACAAGCATCAGCGAGTCCCGCATTAGGCCAGTGCAGGTATCGTCGATGACGGTCGCCGGATCCCAGGCGGCGCCTTCGGCATCAGCCGCACGCTGGAAATAGAGCTGCCCCGTCGCCTCGTTGCGATAACTAATGGCCGGCCGGCCATCCGCGGAAATCAATCGCGGATAGAAGCCGCCCGTGTCGGAATTGCCCTCGCTGATCGTCGTCACGTGCGGCTGTCCGCCGTTGACCGTGATGGCAAGCGTCGCATAGCCGGTGGCGCCTTCCAGATCGGTGACGCGGACTTCTGCCGTATATGTCCCTGACACGCCGTATACACAGGGATATAAGGGATTGGCTCCGTTGTCGACATAATTGTTGACTTGATTAGTTGACCTGAACTCAAACTTGGCGATCGGCCCCTCAAGATCCGTGCTGCCGGATGCATCGAGGGTCACTGTCAGCGGGGGATCGCCCTGCGTCACGTCTGCGGTCAGGTCGGCGACCGGATCAGTGTTGCCGCCGCCGGAGTACACGCTCAGGTCAAACGCATACGTGTAGTCGCCGAGCGCATTCTGCAGCGTCAGCGTTGCACTGTAGTAGCCTGGAGCACCAAGCGTCACACTTGGACTGGGATCGCTGGAAGTGTTCGGTGTTGCCCCGCCGCCGAAATCCCAGGCATAGGTCAGCGGCGTATTGCCGTTGACTTCAGCAACGAACGCGACTACCGTGCCCTGATCGCCCTGGGTGGGGGTGACGTTATTCACGCTCGCCGGCACGCGCTCCTCGCCGCTGCCGCTGCCAAACGCCCACAGCCAGCCCTTGCGGTCGCTGGCGTACAACGTGCCGTCGGCACCCAGCGAGGGCACCTGGCCGAACTCCCAGGTGTGGGCATCCGGCGACGTCCAGATCAGCGCGCCGTCGCGCAGCGCATACAGCTTCAGATCACCGCCGCCGACGTAGATTGTGCCGTCGCGCCCGATCGCCGCTGCGCTGTTGCCGTCATGTTCCAGCGCCAGGTCGTAGTCCCAGATGGTGGCGCCGCTGTCGGGGTCAAAGACATAGACATGGCCACGGATGCTTGAGACGACCACACTGCCGTCGGCCATCACCCGCGGCGGCGAACCGCTCCCGCTGGTCCTCGCCCAGAGCTGCGTACAGCTCTGCGTGTCGTAAGCGATCGTATAGCCCGCATCATCCTTGGTATATAGCGTCAGTCCGTCCGGGCTGAGTGCCATTCCATTCACCTGTCCCGTCGTCGACAGGCTGCCCGCGGGCGTGCCGGTAAGCGTATTGAACGCGGTCAGTCGCGGGTCATAACCGACCTTGCTGGCGACGAACAGCATGCCATTAGGCGCCAGCACGCCTGCTCCGTAGTAAAAGCCGCGATCGCCGATCTGAAGTGGATCCAGCACCACCGAGCCATCGGCCGAATCCAAGGCGTACAGCCAGTAGCTTGAGCCACTGATGTACAGGTAGCCGTTGGCGGATTCGGCGATGGGGTAGGGCTGATAGTTCTGGCTGGGGTAACGCCAGCGCTCGCTGCCGTCGTCCGGATCCAGGGCCACCATGTCCAGGTATTCCTTGACGTATAGGTTGCCGCTGTATTGTCCCAGCATCGGCTGCTCGAAGTAAGTCTCGCCGCTCAGCCACTTGATCCATTGCACGGTGCCGTCCGGGTTGAGCCGGCGCAGCGAGGCGATCTTGGATGAGCGGTGGCAGCTGACGATGATGTCGCCATCGGGCAAAGCCAGCACATTCGCGATATCGCTGTCAAGAACCAAGGTCTCGGGTACAGCGGCGTAGTACTTCCACTTCACGTTGTTCGTCTGCGGGCCGAGCATCGGGCTTAAGCCGCTGTTGCGCGAGTCGTGGCCGTTCATCGGCCAGTCTGTCGCTGCCGGGTCAAGCACAGTCAGCAGGAAGTTGAACGTGTCGTTGCCCCAGTCGCTGGTGATCGTCAGGCTGGCTTCATACTGCCCGGCAGTCCCCAGCGTGACGGCCGGCGCGGCCTGCGTCGAGGTGTTGGGCGTCGCTCCGCCACCGAAGTTCCAGCTGTAGCCGCTCGCCAAGCCGGTCATTGCGGCTTGCGGCGAGATCGTGTCTCCGGCAAAGCCGCTGCGGTGCTCGATGTAGCTGATGCGGGGCTGCACGCCGGTGACTTCCAGCGTGAAGTCGAACTTGTCAAAGCCCAGCCCGTTGGTCAGCGTCAGCCGGCAGCTGTAGCTGCCGGGGGTGCCCAGCGTGACGTGTGGACGTGCCTCGCTGCTGGTGTTGGGGCTGGCCCCGCCGCCGAAGTTCCAGGAGTACGTCAGCGGGCCGCTACCGTAGCCGGCGGCGCTGAAGGTCAGCTCCGTTGCCTCCACGCCAGTGAGCGGCGCCACCGACAGCACTTCGGGCGCGTGCGCGGCGTATCCAACGTCAGGCGTGGAAAGCGGGCCGCCATTGACGCCGTCGTTGGGCTGCACCCAGTAGACGTGGCCGTAGCCGTCGGCAATCCCGTCGTCCAGCCAGGTCGTGCTGGCCGCGCCCTCCACGGTGTGCACCAGGTTGGAGCGCCAGTCGCGGTAGATCAGGTAGCGCGTGGCGCGGTCGTGCTGCTGCCAGCTGAGCTGGATGCCGCCGGCGACGGTGCCGTCGCTGGCCGCGACGCCGAGCACCGGCGCCCAGCCGCCGGTCTGCAGGTGGAAACGCTCGACTACCGCCGGGTCGTACTCTTCTGTCATCGTGAAAGCGAGTGCGCCGGTGAACGGCATCAGGAACGCTTCGTAGGCGATCCACAGGTAGCCATTCTCACCCCAGGCGTCGCCCCAGCTGTTGCGCACCTTGAACCCGCCCTTGGCGTCGTCGTAGCCCACGATGCACATCGCGTGCCCGCCGACGATGTAGTCGCTCCAGGGCATCCACACCTGCCCGGCCTCGTAGAGGAAGAACGAGTCATCCAGGTACATCTGCATCGGCAGCGGCTTGCGCTGCTGCGCCAGGATGGCCTTGACGTTGTTGATGCCCGCCCAGGTGTTGCACTCCACGGTCTGCCAGCTGTTGATCCGCAGCACCTGCGCATCGGCGGCGGCCTCGGGGCCGAAGCTGGGGTTGTAGATGAAGTCGTAGGGCACGTGCTGCTCTGTGGCCACGCCATCGGTCATCAGCCCGTCGATCACCTGGTCGGTGTAGCGGCCATAGTCGCCGCCCGGCGGGAAACCCTCCAGGATCCCGCTCTGAATGTACAGGTGCTTCGGGCTGACGCGATACACCGCGCTCTGCAAGTTCCAGCCTAGCGTGCCGTAGATCATGTTGAGTTCGTAGTTGTAGGCGCCGTCGCCGACGGCGAACGCCGTGCAGGCCCCCCAGCTGCCCTGGTCGTTGACCGGCGCGCAGTCGCTGGACAGGTCAACGCTGGCGGGCAGCGAGCCGCTGCCACCGAGCAAAGGGTAGTCCGGAATAATGCCGGGATCGACCGGCTCGGCGCCGGTGCCGCGCGTCTCGGGCACCCCGGCTTCCATGCTCTCCAGCACGACTTCCTGCGTGCCCAGCATTACGACGATCATCAGCATCTGTCCCGTGGCGTCGCGGTACTGGCCGTAGGAGAGTAGGGTGAGTACGCTGTCGGCGGGCCCGGCGTACCAGTCCCAGGTGTCGCGGTTGACGTTGGCGAAACCGACGTAGAAGTTTGCATAGTCGGCGGGTTCGCTGCCGGTTACCCAGCTGAACTTCATTGTAGGGCTGGCGGTGAAGCCGCGCAGGTTCCAGATGTAGATGCCGTAGGCCAGGTTGGCGAGCGGATCGCCCGCCTGCCACTGCGGCTGGTAGCGCCCGAGCTGGCTGTTGTCCCCTTCGCGCAGGACGTGCGCCTGCGGCAGCACGTCGTCATAGCTGCCGCCCGACTTGAGCCAGCCTGTACCGCTGCAGGCTGTCTGGCGCGCCGGCGGAATCAGCTTCAGCACGTCAGCAGGCGAAATCCAGGAGACGCCTTTGTCGGGAAACTCCACCGGCTGCTGCGGCTGCATGACCACCGGGAATACTTTCTGCCAGGCGCTGGAATCGATGGTTGCAGAGCCATTCCCCGCGTTGGGATTCAGCGATTGTGCAGTCGATTTGTCTCCTCCGCAGCCGCCCTGCAGCAATGCCAAGGCTAGCAGTAGGGAAACAGCGCAGACTCCCCCCCGATGCAGTAAACGCATGATCTCTCCTCGCAAGCGCTGTGCAGCACTCGCAGCGATGATCGTAGCACCTGCCAGCTAGCGGATCAGCTGGCAACCCGCTTAAGCTTGCCCCCAATGCGCCGCGAGCCGGCTTACACTTCCGGTCCGAAGGCGTACAGCGTGCCGTTTTCAGCGCAGATGTAGACCCGCGAACCAGGGCCGATGGCGGGCGATGAATAGCGCAGGTCAGAACCGATGGCGTACTCCCAGGCCAGCGTGCCGTCAGGAGCGATGCAGCGAAAAGCGCCGCTGGCTGTAGCAACATAAATGTAGCCGTCTGCGTCCACGGCAGGCAGCTGGTTGCTGCCGTTGCCGCCGATGGGTGCATCCCACGCGTTGCCGCCGTCAAGGCCGACCTTCTGCGCATGGCTGCCTACCAGGTAGTAGCCGCTGCCGTCAGGCAGCACTGCTGAGCCGGTGACACTGACCAGGTCGGAAACGAAGGAGAAGACCAGCGAGTCATCCAGCTTCTTGGCGTACAGGTCATCTCCGCTGCAGAACAGCACCACATCGCCGTTGATCACGTCCGTGCGCACTACCGGCGGGCTCTCCACGTTCTGGTTGCCGCCAAGCTCGATGAGCGGCGAGCCGTCGTAGTTGATGGCGTAGATGCGGTTGCCGCCCTGGTCGGCGGTGAAGACGATGCCACTGGTGCCGACCGCGGGCACGCACAGGCGGTTGCCCTTTGGGTACTTCCAGATCTCGCTGCCATCGGCTTTCAACAGCACATAGGTGTAGTCAAGCTGCGAGGCGCTCTCTCCGCAGATGTACACTCGGTCGCCGTAAAGCGTGATCCCGCCGAATGAACGGTCGGCGTATGGCACCGACCAGTCCTCGGTGCCGTCTGGCTTCATCCTGAAGACGCGACCCGACTCCGCGGCGTAGATGTATCCGTCGTCGTCGATGGCCAGCGAGCGGCACAGTTCGGTGTCGACCGGGTAGGCCCAGCGGAACGCACCGGCGGAGTCGACCGTGACAATCTGATATGAGCTGCCCGCAGTTGTGAAGTAGACCTCGCCCTGCGCTCCGATCACCGGCGAGCTGTACGAATAGTCGCCGGCCTTGTATGACCAGTCCAGATGCTTGGTGTGCGGTCCGCTCAGGCTGCAGTTGCCGGAGTGCGCCGCGTCGCAGCCCAGCATCGCCCACTCGCCGGCGCCTGGGTTCATGCCTGTGGCAATGCCCATGACTGCATCGCTGACCTCGCTCGATCCGTACTCGTTGACCGCCTTCAGCCGGTAGGTGTGCGGCGTGTTATCGGGTATGCCGATGTCGTCCCAGGTGAAGACGTAACCGACCGTGGCGATTGGCATGTCGCTACCGTCTTTGTAAATTTCAAAGCCGTCGGCGTCGTACTGCTCATCCCAGGTCAGCCGGATCCTGTCGTAGAACGAGCCCTGGCTGGCGCTCAGGCCCGTGGGCACAGCCGGCGGCTGCGGCGCGTTCGGCCCAAAGGCGTACAGCGTCCCTTCCAGGCCAGCGAAGTACATCACCCCGTCCCCGGTGATGCACGGCGAGTCGCGCAGCTCCTCGGCTGCCTGATACTCCCACTGCACGCTCAGGTCGCTGTTCAAGGCGTAGATGTGCCCGTCGGTGTTGGCGAAGAAGATCCGGCCGTTGCCGTCGATGACCGCCGAGCCCTTGATCGGCGCGCCACTATCGAAGGTCGTGACAAGCGCGGCGTCAGCGTCGTAGACGTAGAGCTTGCCGTCGTCATTGCCGATGAACAGCCGCCCATCCTCCGCCAGCGCCGGCGAGGCAACGAACTGGCCGCCTGCGGCGTGCTTGCCGCGTTCACTGCCATCAGGATTCACGGCATAGAGGTTGCCGCTTTCGGTGGCGTAATACACGGTGCCGTCGCTGCCGACGCACACCGCGCCGTTCGCTTCGCCGTCACCGTTGTACATCCAGGCCTCGCTGCCGTCGGGATTGACAGCGCGCAGGTCGCCGCGCACGTTGGTGGCGTAGATCGTGCCGTCGATCGCCAGCGCCGGCGAGCCGCGCAATCCCGAGTCGGACGGCAGCTCCCAAGCTGCCGTGCCGTCGGGGTGCACAGCATGCAGGCTGAAATCGCCACTGCCGAAGTACACCGTGCCGTCGGCGCCGATGACGGGCGAGGACTGGATCTCCCGCAGCGTCTGAAAGCGCCAGCGCAGCAACCCCAGCCGGTTGATGCAGTACAGCGAGAAGTAATCGCAGCCGACATAGATGCAGCCGTCGGGGCCGATCGCGGGTGACGACTTGATCGGCATGACGAAGTCGTACTCCCACAGCAGAGTGCCGTCAGGATTGATCGCCAAGAGCTGACCCTTGTCATCCGCAGTCCAGGTGCCGATGTAGATCGTGCCGTCGCTGCCCAGCGCGGGAGCGGAAGTGACAAACTGCGTCGGCAGGAAGGACTTCCACAGCACGTTGGCGCTGTCCACGACCTTGGCCGTGGTGCGCCGCGTGCGCTGGGCATCGTGGCCGAACGTGCCCCAGGCGCTCTGCTGGTCGGGCAGGTTCTTGTTCCACAGCTCCAGGCAGCGGACGTTGAAACTCTCCGTCCCGTCGGCGATCACCGCGACGTAGAAGTAGCCGCCAGGGCTGGTGTAGTTGGCCAGCGGGCCGGGCAGCTCCAGGGCGTAGGTATCGCCAGCCTGCGGCTGAAGCAGCTGCCACATGCCGGTCGAGTAGTCAGCCAGCGCCAGCCAGATCGGCGCCAGCAGCGTCGAGCGCTCGCTGACGTAGCACGTGAGGCGGTTGACATCGTCGGCGGCGTCGATCGGGAACTGGTAGATGCCGAAGTCGAAGCTCTGGTAGGGCGGGGTGAGCACCAGCATGCCCGGCTGCTCGTCCGCCCGCGGCGACTTCTGCCAGTACTTGTCACCCGTGAGGATCAGCGAATCCAGCGAAGCCTGGCGCGGATTGGCACTCAGGTCGTCAGCCGGGATGGCGGGCAACCCCAGTAAGGCAACTGCCGGCAGCCCGTCGGGGCTGGCTGCGCGGTCGGGCGCGCAAGCGCACAGCGTTGCCGCAAGGAGCGCCAGCGTGAGGAGACGGGAGAGCATGAGCCTGTCCTCATAGCGGAGATCAGCGCGCATTATAAGGCCCGCTGGATAGCGCAAGAGTGAATCTGCCGTTCTAGACACTGTACTGACCGCGATTCCGCACACCCATAAGCTGCTGAAGGCTGGGACGGCGCCGCGTAGACTAGTCCAACGGAATTATTTCTGCTGGAAGCTTGCATTAACTGAAATTGGCTGTGTTATACTCACGCTAGTACAGACCTACCGGTGTTGCTTAGTATCTCAAAGGAGGTGAAGCGCACGGACGCTGGCTGCCTGGTGTCAACGGGCATTTGGCCTAACATGCTAATGCATGTGAAGGGCCGTGGCTGGAGCGGACGGCCGCAAGGCCGACGTGCTTCGGACAGAAGCACAGCACTTCCAGCATAGCTATCGGAGGTGTGTCGTCCATCTATGTATGGACGATAGTGATATTGGTAGTTGAGCCCTGGTCATCTGTCTGCGACTAGGGTGGGCCTGCTTCGCACCGCTGCGTAGCGCTGGCTAATTTCTAGGAGGAACAACGCCCCGGCAGGGGCGAGTGGGTTTTCGCTACTCGTTGCGCCTTAGTGCTGTGGTTAGCCTTAAGGCTCATGTGCTCTGCACAGAGCGCATCACTTCCCATGTAAGGAGTGAGTATGAATAGTAAATATCTAACGTTGTACTCAAGGTTTATCAGGCTCATACTTATCGTTACGCTGGCGTTTGCTGCGCTTTCCTGTGGCAACGGCGGTGGGGGCAGCGTCTCCGTCGATCCTTCTGGTCATGGCTCCAACGTCTCGGACGTGCATAAAGCGGTGGGGCAGGCGATCAGCGAGGACG
>Ga0315287_10001437_pt1 | contig 21938 bp, 13 predicted proteins | sample YL17G11_0_MG_FD_205037 | JGI IMG/M metagenome (GOLD analysis project Ga0315287, IMG submission 205037) | Sediment microbial communities from Yellowstone Lake, YNP, Wyoming, USA - YL17G11_0 | ecosystem: Environmental > Aquatic > Freshwater > Lake > Sediment | place: USA: Wyoming | collected...
CGGTCGAAGGTTCCAATCCGCGGCGATGCCGAAGAGCGTGCTGGAGATGGCGCCCACGATGACGATGAACCACGCGGCGATGGCTCCTCTGCGGATCGTCACGCGTGTCGAGGATGCTTCTGCATCGGTCATGTTCTGATCTCCGGTCTTGAGCGCCACTCAGCGAAACGCAGAGCGGGTGCCCCGAGGGACACCCGCTCTGCAGATGACGGAACTATGAAACGGTGACCTTCTTGACCATCCCCATGGCTGCATGGGGCTGATCCTTCGAGCCAAGGAAGCACATGAACAGATACGTGCCGGCCTCGAGGGATCCGTCCTTGACGGCGGTCGGAGCCTTGGTGCCGTCGCCGAAGTCCATGAATACGACGGGTGCGGTTTCCCCAGGAGCGATGATCGGAGGTCCTTTCGCCGTTAGGAGACTGCCCACGGGAACGGCCCACTTCGGCTGTGACGTCGGGTCGTTCTTGACGTACTCAACGACCTGTTCCTCCGTCCAATCCTGGTGCTTGTCCAGGCGGATGATGACCATCTCGTGATCGCCCGAACCGACGTTCTCCACCGTGATGTCCGAGGTGCCGGCCGGCAGCGTGTCCGGGCCGTCGAAGCTGTACTCGGTGGCGGTGTAGGCGGCAGCACCTGTAGCCGGCGCCTCGGTGGACATCGCGGCCGACTCCTGGGACGCGGGTGATGCGGCAGGCGTCGTGCTGTCCTTCGAACAGGCACCCGCCACCATGATCACGGCGATCGCGAGGCCGACGATGAAGCGTCGCTGCATGGATTCTCCCTCTCTCGTGCCTGACTTCCAGTACAGGCCTCACCATGAGTATCTGGGTCAGGCGGGTCCTCCGCAGCCCTGCCAGCACCACACCTGGTGGGTGGTAGCGACACCACTCAGACTCATGCCGGCCACCCGGCGGGTTCCACTATCATCCTTCCGATGCGTGGAGCGATATGGAACTGACGGTCGTAGGTTGCGACGGGTCATGGCCGGGCCCCGGCGGCACAGGCAGTTGCTACCTCGTGCAGCACGATGGCTTCGATCTGGTGCTGGACCTGGGCGGAGGGGCGCTGGGTCGCCTGCAGGAACACATCGCCATATCCGACATCGGCGCCATAGCGATCTCGCATCCGCATCCCGATCACTACACGGACCTGCTCCAGCTTTCCATCGCTCTTCATTGGGGCGCACATGGTTCAACGGCGGTGCCCCTGTTCGTTCCGGAGGGCTTCTTCGCCCATATATCGGGTGCCCTGATACCGGGAACGCGCGAGGCGTGGGAGGAAGCCTTCGAGATGCGCGAGGTCCTTGACCGCGACGAGTTCAACGTCGGGCCCTTCTCGGTACTTGCATCCGGGACCCCCCACACGGATTCATCCGTGGGTTTCCGCATCTCCGCGGGAGGTCGAGCGCTCGCGTACACGGGCGACACGGGCCCGGGCGAGACGGCGGTCGAGCTCGCGCGCGGAGCGGACCTGCTGCTTTCGGAAGCGACCCACGTGGACGGCGATGAACTGGATTTCCATCTGACAGCGCGACAGGCTGCGGCATACGCGACAGAAGCAGGCGTCGATCGGCTGGTCCTGACCCACCTGGAGCCGGGGGTGGACCCGGTCAGGTCCCTGGCCGAGGCGCGCGAGGCGTTCGCCGGCGAGATCACCGTTGCTTCGCCCGGGCTTCGATTCGCCATCTGAGGCGGAAGCCCGACCCCCAGAGTGGTGCTAGCACCATTGGGAAGTGTCCCCTGACCTGCGAATCTCTAGGTGGAGGAACAGATGACGGTCCGCGTTCTGATAGTCGACGATCAACAGCCCTTCCGCGAGGCGGCTCGCATGGTTGTCGAACTCACCGATGGATTCGAGGTTGCGGGCGAAGCCGAGACGGGCGAGGATTCGGTCGCGTTCGCCGCGGAACTCAAACCCGATCTGGTGTTGATGGACGTGAACCTTCCGGGCATCAGCGGGCTCGACGCGACGAAGCTGATACTCGCTCACCCCGAACCTCCTGTGGTGATCGTCGTTTCCACCTACGAGTACGACGAGTACGCGCCGCGCGCCCTCGAGAGCGGTGCCGCCGCCTACATCCCTAAGGCCAACTTCGAACCCGATCGACTGACCGAAGCGTGGGAAGCCGCGACCGGTTCCTAGCTTCGAGCGGCGGGCAGCATGCCGGTCACCGTCGTCCCGGCACCGGGGGAGCTCTGAACATCGAATCGTCCGCCTATCGCGTCGAGGCGATCGGCCATGCCCTGCATGCCGGTTCCGTAGTTGGTGAGCGACGTGTCGAAGCCGTCGCCATCGTCGGTCACGGTGAAGGTGAGTTCTTGATCGGAAGCAGACAGCAGGATGGTCGCGCGCGTTGCGTTCGCGTACTTGCTGATGTTCTGCATCGCTTCCAGGCAGCAGAAGTACGCGGCGGCTTCGACCTCCTGGGAGTACCGGGCGATCCCGTTGGCCTCGACGGTGGTGAGGACAGTCGCCTTCCGGGCCTGCGCTTCCAACGCGGATGCTAGACCTTGGTCGGCGAGCAGTGGTGGGTAGATACCGCGGGCGAGATCACGCAGCGTGTCGATGGAATCCTGGAGGTCGCTCTGGACCCCTTCTAGGATCCTCGTTGCCTTGTCGGCATCCTTGGATGCCAGACCCTTCGCCAAGTTGACCTTGATGCCCAGCGCGATGAGTTGTTGCTGCGCGCCGTCGTGCAGGTTGCGCTCGATCTTGCGACGCTCCTCGTCCTGCGCTGCGACCAGTCGCTGACGCGAGGCGCGCAGTTCCTCGACGAGCCTCACGTTGCGAAGGACCAGCGCCGCCTGTGAAGCGAGGTCGGTCAGCAGATGCTCGTCCGACGGTGAGATAGGGTCGGCCGCCGTCTTGGTGATGGCCACGGCACCGAGCTCTTCGCCGCGGTAGCGAACCGGGGCTACGAAGTCGCCGGGTATGTCCTCCATTGTCGCCGCCGCCATCGATCCCGGCGCATCAGGTCGAGCGGCCTCGACCACGAAACGCCCACCTACGTGCAGCCAGACCTCGGCGCGCGTCGCCCCGGTTCCCTCCATGATGAGCTCGGTCATGCGGGGGAGGATGTCCTCGAGTCCGGAAACGTCGGCGACCTGCGACGAGAAGTTCGAGAGGGTCTCGAGCGGAGTTGCGCGCTTCCCGTAGACCATCCTGGCGGCTACCACTCGGGCTCGCGCCAGCACCGGGAGGAAAGCGATGGCGACGATCGCGGCGGTGAGGGCCGACAGGAACGCGCTGCCCCCTCCGGCGACCGACCCCGCTCCGACCACGACGATGGCGTACACGACCGTGACGAAGGCCGCGATGAGTCCCACGATCACGGTCTTCTTCAGGACGACGTCGATCTCGTAGAGGCGGTACTTCAACACGGCGAAACCGATGGAGACGGGAAGCAAGCCGAAGGAAGTGATGCCGACGGATTGGATGACGTTGAGCAGGCCGCTTCCCTCCGCTCCGACGTTGGAGACGATGGCACTGGCGACCAGGGCGGCTACGTATGCGCCCGCCACGATGATGGCAGCGGTTGCCAGCCAACGGATCTGCAGGCGTTGTGTCGCTTCGCTGCGCCGATACCGCACTCTCAAGGAGATGGCGCTTCCTATGACCCCTATGAACACACTGGCGATCCCGAGCACGGACACGATGAAGAGCGGCACCTTGAGCGACTCGACACCGAGCGGATTCACCACCTTCGGGAACCCCTGGTCGGCGAAGTTCCCCGGAGCGAAGATGAAGGCGAGCGAGCCGAGGAACATACCGGTCGCGATCACGCGAGCGAACCACCTCCAGCGAGGCGACGGCAGGTGGCCGTCGGGGAAGAGCAGCAGCGTGAATCCACCCGCGAGCCCGATCATCGGTATCCACGTCCAGGTGCTGAGCCCCAGCGCTGCCGCTCCTCCCGGGGCGCCGGTCGTCAGAGCGTAGGTCCCGTACCCGGTGATCGGTTGGAAGGCGATCACTCCGACGCTGAGCATGAGCCACCCGACGGCGTTGTCCGGTTTCCGCGAGGCGAGCACCAGTCCGACGATTGGGAAGAGCATGAACGCTAGGAGGAATGCGGCGTCACCAACCGAGAAGGACGCCTTGCCAGATGTTCCGTTCTGCAGCACCTGAAGGAAGATGGCGACTGCGATCTCGACGAGCATGAACGCGAAGAGCCCTCTTGCCAGCCATCTCGCGCGAGCTGGCGTCATGGTTCGCTGACCTTCTGTGCGGGGATGCGGCCGGTGACTTCCGTTCCTATCCCCGGAGCGCTGGTGACGGTGAGTGATCCGTTGATGGCGTCGAGGCGGTCGGCCATGCCCTGCATACCTGTGCCGTAGTTCGTCGAGGTCGTGTCGAAGCCGTCGCCATCATCGGTCACGGCGAAAGTCAGCTCCTGCTCGGAAGCCGACAGCGCTATGGTCGCGCGCGTTGCGTTGGCGTACTTCGCGATGTTCTGCATCGCCTCCAGGCAGCAGAAGTAGGCGGCGGCTTCGACGTCCTGGCTGAAGCGGCCGAAGCCATCGGACGAGATGTCGACGGGCAGGGCTGCCTTGCGCGCCTGCGCCCCAAGCGCTGCGGCCAGACCCTGGTCGGCGAGCAGCGGCGGGTAGATGCCTCGCGCCAGATCCCTGAGGGTCTCGACCGATTCCTGAAGCTCGACCTTGATGCCTGCGAGCATCTCGGCGGTCTTGTCTCCGTCCTTCGTTGCAAGCGACTGCGCGAGATTCACCTTGATGGCCAGGGCGACGAGCTGCTGTTGCGCCCCGTCGTGCAGGTTGCGCTCGATCTTGCGACGTTCTTCGTCCTGCGCGGAGACCAGGCGTTGCCGCGAGGCGCGCAGGTCCTCGATCAAGGTGACGTTCCGAAGCACCAGACCGGCCTGTGCTGCAAGGTCTTGAGCGAGCTTGGCCTTGGCGGGGTTCATCGGATCACTCGTGGGCATCTGCATCGACAGCGCTCCCAGCAGGTCACCTTGGTGGCTCACTGGTGCGGCGTCCTCGGGGAGGCCTTCGACGACTGCCGCGCTGTCGGGCCATGTGGCCTCAGGTCGCATGCCGCCCCCCACGTTCAGCCAGACGGTGGCCGAGTCAGCTCCGGTCCCGGCCGCGAGAACCTGCGCCATCTTGGGCAGGATGTCATCTGCTGAGTAGGCCTCCCCGAGCGTGCCGGAGAACTCGGTCAGCACTTCATACGGTGTGGCGCGCTTCCCGTAGACCAAGCGGTCGGCAAGGCGGCGGGCGCGGTCGCGTGCGGGCTGGAACAACACCGCCAGGATCGCCGCAGCGACGAAGGATGCTGCCGTCGATCCGCTCGAACCGACGAGCGCTCCAACGGCGCCGACAACGACGGCATAGACCACCGCGATGAAGGCGGCGAGGAGTCCGAACACCACGGTCTTGCGGATCACGAGGTCGAGGTCGTACAGGCGGTACTTGAGGACTGCGATACCGACGGCGACGGGGATCCCCACGACGACGAGCGCCATCAGCATCAGGAACAGGATGAAGCTCAGGGATTCCGACTTCCCGGGACCGACAGCTGCCCATATCGATGGTGGTACCAAGGCCAAGGCGGAGAGGCAGACGACCTCCAGCCACCTGAGCTGCAGCCGCAGCTCCATACCAGCCCCGCGCCTGCGGAAGAAGGGCGCGCTCACGGTGGCGGCGAGGGCGGCAAAGGCAACTAGGGACCAGGCCAGAGAGGTAGGGGTGTGACCGACGGGCAAGAACCGCTCGGCGCCGCCAAGGGACCGCATCCCCAAAGGATTGACGATCTGGAAGCCCGCGACCTCGGTCGATTCTGGATCAACGAGCCCCAGGGTCGCGAACAGTCCGAATGTCGCCCCCAGCACCCAGGCAACCGGACGCCAACGTCGTGAAGGAAGATGTCCGTCGGGAAAGAGCAAAAGGACGAACCCGAGGATCATCCATGTAAGAGGGAAGAAGGCCACCTGCGCGAGAGCGAATACAGGACCGGCCGGGAGGGAGCCTGGGTGTGTGCCGACGGCCCTCACCGCGTAGGAGAAGGCGAAGCCTGTGAAGGCGCCGGCGAACGCAAGGCCGAGGAAGAGCCACCCGATCGGGTTGCTCGTCCGAGCTGCGATCATGGCGCCGACGACACCGAAACCGGGGAACAGGAGGACGGTTATCGCCAGCGTTCCGTCGGCTTCACGAGCGTTCAGGACGTTCAGCCAGACTGCAACGATCGCGAGCGCGAGGGACACGCCGAAGATGCTCCACGCCAATCTGGAAGCAGACTTCAGTGTCACGACTTCACCACTGCTCCAACGGGCAGCGTCCCCGTCACGGTCGTTCCCGCACCGGGTGTGCTCTGCACATCAAGGCGACCGCCGATCGCGTCGAGGCGATCGGACATGCCCTGCATGCCCGTGCCGTAGTTCGTCGAGGTCGTGTCGAAGCCGTCGCCGTCGTCGGTCACGGCGAAAGTCAGCTCCTGCTCGGAAGCCGACAAAGCTATTGTCGCTCGCGTTGCGTTCGCGTACTTGGCGATGTTCTGCAGGGCTTCGAGACAGCAGAAGTAGGCGGCGGCCTCCGTCTCCTGTGAGTACCGCGCGATGCCGTCGGTGGTGACCGTCGTTGGAACCGCTGCCCTGCGGGACTGTGCTTCGAGCGCGGCGGCAAGTCCCTGATCGGCGAGCAGGGGTGGGTAGATGCCGCGTGCCAGGTCGCGGAGCGTTTCGAGGGACTCCTGTAGTTCTCCCTTCACCTGCCCCATCATCGCGGCAGCCCTCGCCGGGTCCTTCTCGGCCAGTGACTGCGCGAGATTAACCTTGATCGCAAGGGCGACCAGCTGCTGTTGCGCGCCGTCGTGCAGGTTGCGCTCGATCTTGCGCCGTTCCTCATCCTGTGCGGAGACCAGACGCTGCCTGGAAGCGCGCAGGTCCTCGATCAGCCGGACGTTGCGAAGCACGAGTCCCGCTTGCGAAGCGAGGTCGCGCACGAGACGTTCGCGTTCGGGGTTCATCGGGTCGTTCGCAGGCATATCCACCGAGAGCGCGCCGAGCAACTCTCCCTGGTCGCGGACCTCGAAGGCGGAAGAGGCCATCTCGGGTAGAGCATCGCTGCCGCCGAGCGGTACCCCGGGGACGGGCTCGACATGCTCGGGCCACGCGGCCTGCGGGCGGAGTTCCCCACCGATGCGGAGCCACACGCGGGCGGTGTCGGCGCCGGTGGCGGCGGCCAGCATCTGCGCCATCTTCGGCGCCACGTCTTCGGTCGCGTAGTCCTCGGCGAGCTGATCGGAGAACCTGGTCAGGACCTCATAGGGCGTCGCGCGCTTGCCGTAGACGACGCGGTCGGCCATCCGTCGCGCCCACGAGCGAACGGGCTGGAAGGTGATCGCGAGGACGACGGCACCGACCCCGGCGCCCAAGGTGCTGGCGCTCGCCAAGGCGATGACCCCGACGTACAGAACGAGGATGAAGACGGCCAACAGCGTGATCACGACGGTCTTCTTCAGCACCAGATCGAAGTCATAGAGCCTGTACTTGAGGATGGCGAGCCCGGCGGCAGCTGCAAGGGAAAGGAAGCCGACTATGAATATCACCTCTCCTCCGGGGAAGTTGGCGATCGAAAGGATGAGGCCCAACACGGTGAATACGGCCGCTGCGATGAACCACCGCAGTTGCTGACGTTCGTCCCCCGTGGCCCGTCGGAAGCGCACGACGAGTGATGCGATGGATGCGATGGCCGCAGCGACGATGACCAGGAGTCCGAGAGCTGTTGCCGGCCCGAACCCGACGTCGGAGTCGGGATCCATCGTGAATCGCACGGGCCACACCGTGATCGCGATCGCTGTCATGGTCAGGGGAATGGCCAGACCCGCTATCCACCCGACGATGCGCCACCGCGGGGAGGGGGGTCGTCCGGTCGGGAATAGCAGCAGGAGGAACGTCACCATCAGCCCGACGCTTAGGACCCACATCCAGGTACCCGACCAGGCAGAGATGCCCTCATGGATTCGATGAGAGCTTGCGTATCCATACACGGCTGCCGACAGGGTCTCGAGAGCCTGAGGGAATCCGATCCCGATCAAGATCCAGCCGATGGGGTGCCTCGGTTGTCGGGATGCCACCAGGCCCCCGATCCCCGTGTACACGAGCGCGATCAGGGTTTGCAGCCATGCGAAGGCTGGCCCCCCTCCGAGCGCGATGCACGCGGGGATGGACAAGAGCACGAGACCAAGCGGCAACCATGCAAGGACGGAGAGCGCTCGTCTGTTCATCTATCGCTTCCTATCGGGATGGTTCCCGTCACGGTCGTGCCGGCACCGGAGGTGCTTTCGACCTTCAACGAACCACCGATGGCGTCGAGGCGGTCGGCCATCCCCTGCAGGCCGGTGCCGTAGTTCGTCGAGGTCGTGTCGAAGCCGTCGCCGTCGTCGGCGACGATGAAGGTCAGGGTCTGTTCCACGGCGTCTAGTGAGATGGTGGCTTGGGTAGCGTGCGCGTACTTGGCGATGTTCTGCAGGGCTTCGAGACAGCAGAAGTACGCTCCCGCCTCGATATCTTGCGTATAACGCCCGATCTCAGCGCCCCGCACTTTCGTCGCGATCCCTGCCTTCCGTGCTTGAGCCTCGAGAGCGGCCGCGAGACCCTGGTCGGCGAGCAGCGGCGGGTAGATACCACGTGCGAGGTCGCGCAGCGTGTCGATGGAATCCTGGAGGTCGCTCTGAACTCCCTCGAGGATCTTGGTCGCCTTGTCGGCATCCTTGGATGCCAGACCCTTCGCCAGGTTGACCTTGATGCCGAGTGCGATGAGTTGTTGCTGCGCGCCGTCGTGCAGGTTGCGCTCGATCTTGCGCCGTTCCTCATCCTGCGCGGCGACCAGGCGCTGGCGCGACGAGCGAAGATCCTCGACCAGCCGGGCGTTGCGCAGGACCAACCCCGCCTGCTCGGCGAGATCGTCCATCAAGGAAGCATCGGCCGGATTGAGCGGATCGTTCGCTGGCTTGGCGAGCGTCAGCGCACCAAGGAGCTCACCCTGATGGAGGACCGGCGTAGAGCGCTCCGCTGGCGCAAGGTCCGGCAGTTCTTTGCGGCCGTTGAGCCGCAGTGGAGTTCGAGCGGCTACGGCATCCCCCTCTGGCCAGACTCCGCGTCGCTCCAGGGCGCCGCCGACCACCAGCCAAACCTCCGCGAATGCGGCGCCGGTGCCCTCGCCGAGCACCCTGGCCATCTGCGGCAGGACCTCGTCGATCGACAACGTGTCCGACGCCCGACCCGAGAACTCGGTGAGTGCTTCGTAGGGAGTCGCGCGCTTCCCGTAGACGACCCGGTCGGCGATCCGGCGTGCGCGGCTGCGCACCGGGAGGAACGCGAGCGCGACGCACGCGGCCGCGATGGCGGATAACACCGCGTTGTTGCTCGTTCCAACGAGTGCGCCCACGCCGGCCACGACCGCGACATACACGAGCGAGATGAAGGCCGCCATCACGCCGACCATGAGGGTCTTGCGCACGACGATATCGATGTCCCAGAGCCGGTACTTGAGGATGGCGACTCCGACGGCGATCGGGACCGCCGGGAACGCGATGGCTGTCAGGATGGTGCCGCCGTTGGTGCCCATGGCCTGTTCGGCGAAGCTCGTGGCGACGAGAGCTGCGGCGGCGATCACCACCCACTCGATCTGCTTGCGGACCTCCCGGTCCGAATGGACGAAGCGGACCACCAACGATGCCGCGCCGAGAACGACCAGGAGGGGGAAGAGGTTCGCCCCGACCATGCCGATGACGCTGTCGGGTCCCTCGCCGGGCCCCATGCCGACAAGCTCCTTCGGAGGCGCTCCCCATGCGGCGATCCCGTTGAAGGTGGTCATCGCGACTATCGCCCAGCCGCCCCACACGACCGGCCGCCAGCGCCTGGACGGCGGCTTGCCATCTGGGAACAACAGGAAGCCCAGGCCCGCGAACAGGGAGAACGCCGTGAGCCATGCCCAATACGCCCACCAAGCGGATATCTGTTCCAGCGGCATGTCTGTCCGGTGCATCTCGCCGAACGCCCACCCTGCGTAGGCCTGCGCGAGAGCCTGGACGGAGTAGATCGTCCCCGCGGCGAGGTAGATCCAACCCACGGCGTTGTCGGGAACCCTAGTGGCGAGCAGGGCCCCCACCAGGACCAATGCGATGCTCCCAAGAACGATCTGAACGACGAAATCCCCCATCAGGTCCAGGTGGGCCATCAGGGAGAACGGGATGGATACCAGCGTCGTGATCACGCTCGCTCCGGCGACGAGCCACGGCCACCTCTTCATCGCTCGCCCCCTATCGGGATGGTTCCGGTAACGGTCGTGCCCGCCCCCGGTTCGCTCGTAACGTTTAGGCGTCCCCCGATGGCGTCGAGGCGGTCGGCCATGCCCTGCAGGCCGGTGCCGTAGTTGGTCTTCGACGTGTCGAAGCCGATGCCGTCGTCGGTGATCGTGAAGGAGAGCTCTCCATCGGTCGCCTGGAGAGCGATCGTCGCGCCCGAAGCATTCGCGTATTTCGCGACGTTGTTCAGTCCTTCGAGCACGCAGAAGTAGACCGCCGCCTCAGCGGCCTGGTCGTAGCGACCGATACCGTCGGAACTCACGGTGGTGGCAACGGCCGCCTTCCGGGCCTGCGCTAGCAGCGCGGCTGCAAGCCCTTTGTCCGCCAGCAGTGGTGGGTAGATGCCTCGGGCGAGATCACGCAGGTCATCGAGCGCCTCGCTCGCCTGACCTTGAAGACCAGCCGCGATCTCGGCGACCTTGGCTGGGTCCTTTTCAGCGAGCTTGGGTAGCAGCCCAAGCTGGATGTTGAGGGCCACCAACTGCTGTTGCACCCCGTCATGGAGGTTGCGCTCGATCCTTCGTCGTTCGTCGTCCTGGGCTGCCACCAGGCGCTGGCGTGAGGCCTTTAGTTCCTCGATCAGCTTGACGTTCCGCAAGACCAACCCAGCCTGGGAAGCGAGGTCCTCGACCAGTTGGTGCTTGGCGGGGTTCATGGGGTCTGAGGCAGGCATCGTTACCGCCAGCGCGCCCAGGTGCTCACCCTGGTGGGTCACCGAGACGACGTCCTCGTCGGCGACACCCCCGTCGCGACGACCTTGGCCGACCGAAGCGGCTTCGCGCTGCTCGTTTCCGACCTGCAGCAGTACTCGCGCGCCCGATGCGCCGGTGCCTTCCATCAGGACCGAGGCCATTCGGGAAAGCACGTCCTCGTCCGCGTAGGCAGAACCCACCCGCGCTGAGAAATCCGCCAACACCTCATAAGGCGTCGCTCGATCGCCGTAGACCAGGCGATCAGCGATGCGCTGAGCCCTCGCGCGCGCGGGTGCGAAAAGCATCGCGAGCACCGCGGCTGCTAGGACCGAACCCGTCTGCGAACCCTCGAAGGCGAGACTTGCCGCAGCAACGATCGCCGCGTACACGCCCGTGATGAAGACCGCGAGCAGACCGAACACCACGGTCTTCTTGATGACGATGTCGATGCCGTAGAGCCGGTACTTGAAGACCGCGATCGCGATCGCTCCAGGGATCCCGAACATGAGACTGAGAACGAAGAGCCCCCAGCCGAGCCCTGCCAATAGGGAGTCCTGGCTCCAGATCGCCTCGCCGACGCCCGCCAGGACGAAACCGGCCAGCGCGAGCCCCCCAACGAAGGCGAGCCATCGGACCTGCGCCCTCGTTTCGGAGTTTCCTTGCCGGCCGCGGATCACCAGCGACACGAAGCCCGCTACAACGACGATGAGCAGGGCGGAGCCCCCGTACGGTTGAAGCGTGTGGCCGATCGGGTCGAGGGCAGACGAGTGCAAGGGGTTGCTGAGCCCCGGTGCGTTGAGGTCGAACTGGCCGGTCATCGTGCCGAAGGCGAAGCCACTCACCCCGACGATCCAGAGCCACCACGCCCACCGCCACTTGGGAGAGGGGATGGATCCGGTTGGGAATAGCAGCGGCACGATCGAAAGGCAGGCAACAGTGAGTGTGTCCGCGGCGACGGCGAGCACGCCGACGAAGGACAGCCACCCTGGGTAGGGGGGCGGCACCGTCTTGATCGGGATGTCGAGAACCCCGATCAGGGCTCCCGATACGCCGAGGCCCAGGAGCACCAACCCCATCCGGTTCCCGACCTTGCGCACTATGGCTCGGCCGAGGCCAGCCAGGGTGACCCCCGCCAGGATCAGAAGGATGTCGAAGACCACGTCTCCCGACGAGAGGGCGTCCATCGGATGGAAGATCAACCAGGCGATCGCGGTGATCAGCGCCACGACCGTGATGGCGAACCCGGCTTCCGCTGACCTCCTCATACCGTGGCTCCCATGGGAACCCGGCCGACTACCCGCGTGCCATTTCCAGGGCTGCTTTCTATAGATAGGTCGCCATCGAGCGCGTCGATGCGGTCCTGCATGATGTCGATCCCCATCCCTCTCGAAACGCCACGGACCTCGAAGCCGGGCCCGTCGTCATGGATCTCGAACGTCAGGGAATCAGCATCGGTGCTCAGGCGAACTGTGGCAAGGGCGTTGCCCGCGTGGCGGATCACGTTCTGGAGCGCCTGCAGGCAGCAGAAGTAGACGCATGCTTCGACGGCATCGTCGAAGCGAGCGCCGGTGATCGCCGGGTCGGCTTCTATCTGGGCATGGGCACCTACCTTGCGGATGTGCGCCTGGACGGCCGCCACGATGCCCTTGTCGGCGAGCAGCGGCGGGAAGATCCCTCGTGCGAGATCACGCAGTCCCTCGAGCGTCGCGTTCGCCTGCTCGGTCAGGGACTCCAACTCCGCAGTCATCGCTGCATCGTCAGCAAGCTCGTCGAGAGACTCCAGCCGACCGCGGATCTCGATGAGCTGATGCTCAGGACCCTCGTGGATGTCGCGTTCGAGCCCCTTCCGCTGCGCGTCGCGTGCGGTCACGAGGCGCTGTCGTGACACACGCAGTTGCTCGGATTGCACGGCAAGTTCCGCGACCTTGGCTCCCAACTCCTCGGTCAGACGCACGTTGTGCATGGCCAGTCCCGCATGCGAGGCGAGGTCCTCCAGGAGCGAGGCCTCCGAGGGTGTGAGGGGGTCGTTCGCCGACTTCTCGACCGATATCGAACCGATCTGTCTGTCCTGGTAGGAGACCGGGATGATCGTCGTCGCGTCTCCCTCGCTCGCCGCCCCCCAGCGCTCGGTGCGTTCGGTTCCGTCGGGAAGAGAGACGAGCACGACGGCGGCCTCCGCCCCGACCCCTGTCCCCACCACTTCGGCGATCTCAGGAAGCACCTCGTCTACCGACAGCGAATGCGCTACCAGTCCTGAGAAGGACGCCAACACCTCATACGGGGTCGCGCGCTTGCCGTAGATGATGCGGTTCGCGACCTTCTGCAGGCGCTCGCGGGCGGTCTGGAAGGCGATGGCGATGATGGCGGTGGCACCGATCGACAACGCCAGGTTGTCGCTGCTCGCCCCGACCAGTCCTCCCACGCCAACGACGACCACGACGTAGACGACGGTGATGAACACCGCGAGCGAGCCGTACAGCAGAGTCTTGCTGATGATCATGTCGAGGTCGTAGAGCCCGTACTTGAGGATCGCGACCAGGTAGGCGGCGGGGATGCCGAAGGCGACCACCAGCACCAGGAGTAACTGGATCGCCGGGAAGACGGGGAAGGATGTCGTTGGAAGGCTGCTCCCCCCTATCATCACAACCCACATCGCAACGAACAGGATTCCGGCGGTCGCGGCGACCGCTGCGAGCCAGCGCATCTGCTGACGTTCCTCCCCGCGCGAGCGCTTGAAACGCTGGCGAACCGCGAAGACCGTCGAGAAGGCTGAGATCAGGATCACGATGGCGCTGACCTCGATGAGGACGCCTGCAACCTTCTCGAAGGCCGGGACGCCGAATGGGTTCTCGTATGCGATGCCGAAGTCCCGGAGGTTGTTGTAGGTCTCTGGGCGGAGAACGTAGGAGAGGAAGGTGATGATCGGCGCTCCGAGCAGCCCGACCAGGGCCCACCTCCATCTCGGACTTGGGACCTTCCCGTCGGGGAAGAGCAGGAACAGCAGGGGAACGAGGATGATGGCGTAGTACGAGTACTCGTTCACCCACGCAGCGAGACCCACGAACGGAAGCTCTCCGGGATGCAGCAGCAACGCGTAGACCGCGTACGCCTGTGCGGCCGTCACGAGGCAGAGGGTGAAGCCGATGAAGCAGAAGATCCACCCGGCCCAGTTCCGGGGCGCGCGCGACACGATGACCACACCGGCCGCCAGCCACACGAGGGCGATGAGATCGAAGGTCATGGTGATCGGGTTGATGAAGTCCGGATGCGCGCGGTTGACCGCGAGGGCCATGGGCAACGTCAGCAGGGGCGCCGCTATCCCGATCACGAGCAAGGTCCGCGAGATGATCCGCGCCGTCCTCTGCTTCACGAGACCACCGCCGCGACCGGGATCGTTCCCCGGACGCGCGTGCCCTTACCGGGCACGCTCTCCAGGTCGATCGTTCCACCGAACACCGCGAGCCGGTCGCGCATGCCGACCAGGCCGGTTCCCTCTGAGATCGCGCCGGTGTCGAAGCCCCGGCCGTCGTCCTCGATGGTGAATGTGAGTTCATCTTCCGACTGCCGAAGGCGCACGGACACCGTCTTCGCGCCGGAGTACTTCGCGACGTTCTGCAGCGCCTCCAGAGAGCAGAAATATGCGGCGGCTTCGAGTTCGATGGGTTGACGGCTGACGCCGTCGTCGGTGAGTTCGAGTCGGATGTCGGGTTGCGAGAACTGGGCGCGCAGGGCGGCGGCGAGCCCCTCCGACTCGAGAAGGGGTGGGTAGATGCCGAGCGAGAGCTGATCGAGAGTGTCGAGAGCCGCGTCGATCTGTGCTCGCAGTTCCTGCAACATCAACTTGGCCTTCTCTGGGTCCTTCGTCAGCATCGCTTTGGCGAGGCGCAGCTTGACCGCGAGCGCGACCAGGTGCTGCTGAGCACCGTCGTGGATGTTGCGCTCCAGTTGCCTACGCTCTTCGTCTTGGGCTGCAACGATCCGTTGGCGGGAGGCCCTCAGTTCGGCAGCCTGCGCCGCGATCTTCTCGATTCGCGCCTCCAGGTCCGCCGTGAGACGAACGTTGCTCATCATCAAACCGGCCTGACCAGCGACGTCCCTGAGGAGTTCCTCCTCTTGGGGTGTGAGTTGCTCTCCGCGCTTCTTCGCGACAGCTATGGCGCCGACCTGCTCCCCATGGAGTTCCACCGGAAGTACCAGGTCGCCCACGGGAGCATCAGTGGTCTCGGCCTCGGGATCCGGCCAGGTGGCCTCGCGCCGCAACCGATCGCCCACGAGCAGCCACACTTCAGCGCGCTGGGCGCCGAGCCCCTCGCCGATGACACGAGCAGCGTTGGGAAGGACTTCGTCGATCGAGTACGTGCTTCCGGCGCGCTCGGAGAGGCGGGTGAGCGTTTCGTAGGGCGTGGCGCGCTGCCCGTAGACGAGCCGGTTCGCGAGTTTCTGCACGCGCGAGCGGACAGGCTGGAACGCAAGAGCGACCACAGCCGTGGCCGCGATCGAGAGGGCCGTGTTGTTCTGACTTCCGAACACCGCTCCGACGACCACGACTATCGCCACGTAGACGACCGTGATGAACGCGGCCAGTGCGCCGAACACGATCGTCTTGTTGATGACGACATCTATGTCGTAGAGCCGGTACTTCAGGATCGAGATCGTCACGGCGACGGGAACTCCGACGGTCACGAGCAGGGCGTTCAATGTCCACAGCGTGTTACTCAGGATCTCGACATCCTGAGTATTCCCCGGGATCAGGTGGATGAATTGGCCGAGAAGGAGCACCGCAAGCCCGAGCCCGGCGACGAACATGAGCCATCTGATCTGCACCCTTTCCTCGCTCGCGGCCCCGCGGTAGCGAAGGAAGAGGGAGATCACCCCAGCCGTCCCGGCGATGAAGAGGGCCGCCCCTCCCGCCGTCAGGATCGGGCCCCCGATCGCGGTCGAGGCCGCGAGCGGGTTCGCGATATGCACACCGGACGCCCGATCACCCCAGAGCTCGTTGGGCCGGATGAGGGACCACACGACGGTCAGTACCGTCCCGGCTATCCACAGCCAGATCAGCCATCTCCACCGGGGGGATGGAGGGGATCCGGTCGGGAAGAGCACGAAGAGGAGAGCGAGCGGTATCAACGTCGCCATACCCGCAAGGTCGTGCACCATCGCAGCGAACGTGGTGGCAGGCAAGGCGAGCCCTTCGTTCACCGCGATCTGCAGGTAGACGTTGGAGGCTCCCGCGAGTGCGAACGCAAGTCCCATCGCCGCGAAGATCCAGCCGATGGTGTTGCCCGTGCGCACGATGATGAGCCGCCCCACAGCACCCATCCCGAGCATGCCTGCCGTGACGACGATCCATCCGACGTCCACCCGGCCATTGGCGATTTCGGTGACAACGGAAAGAACGATCGAGGCAACAGTCGCGGCGAAGACCCAATTCGCGACTCCGCCCGTGCTCAAGACAGCCCGGTCCTTCATAGCCCTACACCCATGTACCGATTCTCCCCTTTGGTGGGCGATAAGGCGGGGGGACTGGCCGAACAGATTGCGAGTGCCTGCACCCCTTCAGGTGTGGTGGAAGCCGGGTCGTCGTAACTGAGCAGCCGTACTAGCGTGGTACCTGTCGAGAGGGAAGGAAGGCCCATATGACCAGGATCGAAGCAGGCGTTACCTCGTTGTCGTGGATCCCCATGGGGGCACCGACGGGCGCGTTCAAGGTTCCGTTCGAAGTCGGCCTGGCGCATTACGATGCGCCTCCGCCGGACGCCATCGAGTCCCTCGATCACATCGAGGAGCTCCGCAAGGCGGACCGGTTCCGCTTCTGCAACGACCACCGGGCCTACATAGAGGTGGTGGACGGACGCATCCTGAGCCACGGATACATGGGAGGCGGGCGCATCGGCGCGACCACGATCAAGATCGCCGGCAAGGGACTTACGTTCCAGGCCGTGGCCTACCCGGACATCCAGGCCGAGCCTGAGGTCGGTGAGAACTACGTCAAGTTCGTCCAGACCGCGGGCGGGCGCACCGGAGTTCCCGCGCCCCGGGCCGTGAAACATCCTCCGTTCGTGCAGATCGCAGCACCGACTGCTTGGAGCACGTTGTCCCTGACCATCTTCGCCGATGGGCATTCCGAGCACGAGCTGGCCGGCGCCAGCGTATTCCCGCGCCACTGGGTCTACGACAACGGCGGGAAGCTCGCGGAGAAGACAGCCACCATCGACTTCAAGGAATGGTTCGGCAAGGCGTTCGGCAAACACTCGCCGTGGGGCAACGAGGATTCGCCGGCACTCGTGACCGCGGTCGAGTCCGCCGTCGAGCACGAACTGTCGAAGATCATCATCGACGCCAGCCCCGATTTCCGGAAGGTCAAGAAGGGCAAGACGCTCGTGGAGCAGGGGGACGAAGGCAACGAGGTCTTCCTGCTCTTCGACGGTGTGCTCTCGGTCGAGAAGGAGGGGGAGGTAGTGGCCGAGTTCGGGCCGGGCGCCATCCTCGGCGAGATGGCCATCGTCGGAGCCGGGAAGCGCAACGCGACCCTGCGGGCGGTCACCGATTGTCGGATCGCGGCGGTCCCCGGCGACAAGATCGACAGGGCAGCGCTGCAGGAGATCGCCGATTCACGCGGATAGGGATCCGGTGAGAGGCTGTTCCATATGGACGTGACCGATGCCATCGTCATCGGCGCCGGACCCAACGGGCTGGCCGCCGCGGCCTACCTCGCGCGGGCGGGGTGGGAAGTCACCTTGCTCGAACGCGCCGACGACGTCGGGGGAGCGGTTCGCAGCCAGGCACTGACCGAGCCCGGCTTCGTTCACGACACGTTCTCCGCGTTCAACGGGCTGCTGCACGCCTCGCCGGTCTTCCGGGATCTGCGGCTGGACACGCGCGTCGATTGGAGACAGTTCGAGATGCCGGTGGCCGCGCTCACTTCGCCAGAGGAGGCGGGTCGGATCTACGCGGATCGTTCCCGCACCGCCGCTGGGCTAGATGAGGACGGCCCCGCCTGGAACGAGTTCTTCGCGTGGTGGGAGAAGGTCGGTCGCAGGCTCTTCGACATGCTGCTCGCGCCGGTCGGCGCCGTCGGCCCTGCTCTGAAGGTCGCGCGAGCTGCCGGTATCCGCGGCGGTCTGGCCACCGCGAAGATGCAGCTCACCACACTGGAGGCGCTGGTCAATCAACGGTTCCGCACTCCGATCGCCCGAGCGCTGTTCGCGTCGGGGATCTCGCACACCGACCTCGCGGTCGACGCGTCCGGAAGCGTTCCTTCGGCCATGATCCTCGCGATGCTGGCACAGGACGTCGGCATGCCGGTCCCCGCGGGCGGCGCGCAGTCCCTGGCCGACGCGATGGCTGCCGCGGCAACCGAGGCCGGTGCCCGGATCCACACCGGAGATGCCGTCACGCGCGTCGTCATCGAGAACGGCCGTGCGGTCGGAGTCGAGACCGCAGGCGGCGCCGGGTACCACGCCCGACGTGCGATCGTTGCCGACACCGGGCCGCTAGCGTTGTTCCGCGACCTGGCCGGCGAAGACACCGTTCCACGCCGCTACCTCGACGGGCTGCGCGCCTATCGCTACGGCAGCGGTGTATTCAAGCTCGACGCGGCTCTGGACGGCCCCATCCCTTGGAAAGCCGAAGGATTGGAGACCTGCGGCGTCATCCACGTCACCGGGGACGTCGATTCGATGGCGCGCACCGCCTACGAGGTGCGACGCGGGATGCTGCCCGCGGCACCGATGCTGATCGTCGGGCAGCAGAGCATCGCCGACCCCACGCGCGCCCCCCAAGGCAAGCACACCCTCTGGCTCGAGTGTCACGTTCCCGGTTCGCCGAGAGGCGATGCGGCCGGAATGATCGATGCGGCCGGTTGGGACGACTCCACCCGGGACGCGTTCGAAGAGCGTGTGCTCGATCGCCTGGAAGCCCACGCGCCCGGCGTTCGCGGACTGATCATCGGTCGCGCGATCCACACGCCTGCCGACCTCGAGCGCGCGAACCCCAACCTGGTCGGCGGAGATGTCGGCGGGGGTTCGAACGCGTTGGATCAGCAGTTGATATTCCGACCGGTAACCGGATGGTTCCGCCACCGCACACCGGTGAAGGGCCTCTACCTATGTTCTGCTTCCACCCACCCGGGCGGCGGCGTTCACGGCATGTGCGGGCGCAACTGTGCGCAGCGGGTCATCAGGGACGCACGACTGAGGAGGGTACATTGACCGAGCGCTCGCGGTGGGAAGCGGCATGAGCATCCGGATCGTCCTGGCCGACGACAACATCCTGGTCCGCGAGGGTGTCAGAGCTCTGCTCGACGCCTCCGACGACATCGAGGTTGTGGGCGTCGCTGAGGACGCGCCGACCCTTCTTGCCGCCGCCGCCGAGCATCTGCCCGATGTCGTGGTCACCGACATCAAAATGCCGCCGAGCTTCCAGCTCGAAGGCATCGACTGCGCACACGCGATACGCGAGACACATCCCGGAACCGGTGTGGTCGTCCTGTCCGCCCACGATGACGAGGAGTACGCGCTGGCGTTGCTCGGCCGCGGCGACAGCGGCCTCGCATATCTGCTGAAGGACCGCGTCGCTCAGGGGGACGAGCTCGAGCGCGCTATCAAAGAGGTGTTCAACGGCGGTTCCATGGTCGACCCGAAGATCGCCGCCGCGCTGGCCGGCCGTCATGACGGAGCCGACGAGGACCGAGAGGTCCTGGACCTCATGTCGCAGGGGCTTGGCTACGCGGAGATGGCCGAGCGCCTGTCGACCACACAGGAGGCGATCGACAAACGCGTCACCGACCTGTTCCGCAGGCTCGCGTCGGGGGCGGGTCAGGGGGATTCGCACGCGGTGGACGAACTCAAGCGCCTTCACAGCGCGGTGGTCGTACGCGAGGCCTCTGCGCGGACCCTGCGCTCGTTCGTTCCGCAGGGCGTCGCCGAGAAGCTGGAGGCAAGTGGCGAGATGACCCAGGACGAGATGGAGGCAACGATCCTGTTCTCGGACATCCGGGGCTTCTCGACGATGGCCGAGCACGCCTCGGCGCGCGAGGTGGCCGATCGTGTCGGTCTGCACCTCGCCGCGATGGCGGAAGTCGTGAACGAACACGGTGGCATGGTCGATAAGTTCCAAGGCGATGCGGTGATGGCGGTGTTCGGCGTACCCGTCGCCACCGACGATCACGCAGACCGGGCCCTGCGTTGTGCGGTGGCGATGCAAACCCGGCAGGCTGAGCTCAACACGGAGTCTCAGGCCGCGGGCTATGCCCCGCTTGGGATGGGGATCGGCGTCAATACGGGCACGGTCATCGCCGGAACGATCGGCGGCGGCGGACGGCTCGAGTACACGGTAATGGGCGATGCCGTGAACGTGGCGCAGCGGCTGCAGAGTGAGGCGGAAGGCGGGCAGGTGCTGGCCTCGCGCGCGACCGTGGAGGCTGCGCCGTCGGTAACCGCAACATCTGCCGGAAGCAAGCAGGTCAAGGGACGAAGCGAGCCTGTCGAGGTCTTCCTGGTGGGCGGGTAGCGGCGCCCCGGAGGCGGCCTACGGGTGCTGCCACCCCTCACGAAGACGTGCTGCCGCCCGTGCGTGGGCCGGCCTCACGTTGCATACTCCCTGTGACATGAGTCCAAACCCCGATCAGCGAACGAACGTAGGGCGTGTCGCCGTCGCCACCGACCGATCTCCGTCGGCCGAGCGGGCGGTCCGATGGGCGGCCGAACTGGCGAACCTGTACGGCGCCCCCTTCCTGCTCATCCAGATCGTTCTGCCGGCGAACCCCGCCGGCACCCAAGCCGGCCAAGCCGAAGCCACCCGCGCCGGCGCGCTGGCGGACGAACTCAGGAAGCAGGCTCACCAACTCGCCGGGGCCCGAGGGGAAGCGCGCGTGGTGTTCGATGACGATCCCGCTCGTGGGATCCTGCGCGCGACCGAAGAAGAGAAGGTCGACACCTTGATCGTCGGCAACGCCGGGATGCAGGAGCGCACCGGATTCCTCCTGGGGAACGTACCGAACCGCATCTCCCACAACGCCCGCTGCACGGTGATCATCGTGAATACAACGCTGCTCGACGACGATGCCAAACCGATCCCCGCCGCGCCGGGCGCCAGCTACGAAGTGGTAGAAGACCCCGAGCCCAAGCTGCTCGGCCGTGCGACCGAGATCGGCGCGGTGATGGCCCGTCATGGGATCAAGTACCTCTTCGGTCACGATAAGAGCGCCCCTGAAGCCACCGCTCGCGATCAGGCGAGGCGGTTGCGCGAAGCACTCGAGGAACTCGGACCAACGTTCTGCAAGCTCGGACAGATCCTCTCGACGCGCGCGGACCTCTTGCCCCCGGCATTCGTCGAGGAACTCTCGCAGCTTCAGGATCATGTCCCGCCCATCACCGAGGCGGAGGTCGTCCAGGTCATGGAGCAGGCTTTGGGAGTCCCGTGGGAAGACGTGTTCGCCACGGTCGACCCCGAACCGCTCGCGGCGGGCACCATCGCCCAGGTCCACAAAGCCACCTTGGCGGACGGTTCGAAGGTCGTCGTCAAGGTTCAGCGCCCGGGCGCCAGGAACGACATCATGCGCGATCTCGGGTTGCTCCAGCTATTCGCGGAGAAGAGCGAGCGGCGGCCCGGCTTGCGCCAGATGGTCGATCTGCCCGCCGTAAGTGAACATCTATCGACTTCGCTCGAACGGGAGCTGGACTTCCGCGTGGAGGCCTCCAACATCGACCGGATGAGAGGGATCCTGGAGGGTTACCCGACGCTCGGAGTGCCTGGGGTATACCCCGAGCTCTCGAGTCAGACATTGCTGGTTATGCAGGAGATCGAAGGTGTGGCGCTACGCGATGCGCCTCGCAACGAGACAACGAAGGTCGCCGCTCGCCAGTTCCTGGAGTCCTACTACAAGCAGCTCCTGACCGAGGGCTTCTTCCACGCAGA
>Ga0315287_10001438_pt1 | contig 21930 bp, 15 predicted proteins | sample YL17G11_0_MG_FD_205037 | JGI IMG/M metagenome (GOLD analysis project Ga0315287, IMG submission 205037) | Sediment microbial communities from Yellowstone Lake, YNP, Wyoming, USA - YL17G11_0 | ecosystem: Environmental > Aquatic > Freshwater > Lake > Sediment | place: USA: Wyoming | collected...
AAACGGTACGTTGTCTCATATTTCGAGTGCCCAGCAAGCCTCATCACGTCGTAGATATTCAGCGCTTGATAGAACCAGTTAGTGATCGCGGTCTTTTGAAAATCGTGGAACGTACCATTGTGGATACCCGCCGCCGCAGTCAGTGGCAGGAAGATAGTAAATGTCGTGCCCCGTGCGCGTGTCAAGGGGCCATGGGACCGACTTGTATGGGTGAAATACGAAGTGCATGCTCTCTGAAAAGATGGCACGTGGGACCGAGGGGGGCAGGGCGTAAGTGGTCTCAACGTGTTCGCCCGGTCGAAAGCAAAGAATCGCCGGCCTGCAAGTTGAAAAATTGGCAGACTTTGCCTGTGTTCAAAATGCGGGGTCGCACAGGACAGACTACGCGGCGTTCTTGAGGCGATAGGCTGTGAGCCGTGTTTCCGGGAATACGCGATGTTCGATATTGCCGGGGACGGTTTTCGCATCTCATTTCGGCTTCTCGGGCTTGCGGTCATAGTAGAAGTCATCGGGCCGGAGGCCCTCCAACACCATATGTGGTCGTCAAGCGTTGTGCCAGCTTTCGAATTGAGTACGGAGGAGCGTCAAGTGGTCAGGACCCTTGATGACCGGAACGCGTTGAAGCCACTCGTACTTGAGCGTCTTGATAACTCGTTCGGTTATGGCGAAGAAGGAGAAGGCTATTTACCATCGGTTTGAGAAACGTCTTGAAGAAGGTCTCAAATACATCGAGCAAAGTGGCCTCGCCACGGCAAGGCCGCTGTGCCGTACGGAAGCATAAGCTGGTGACGGTTGCCAAGCGTGTAGGGCGATTGCTGGGTCGTTACAGCCGGGCGGCTGGTTTATTCAAGACGGATGTGATCCAGGGCACAGATGGGCGAGCGAGGCTGGCCCGCCATTAGGCTGGGCGGGCTGGTCTGGGAGAAGATAGAGGCTTGGCGCGATTGGGCCACTCTGAGCGAAGGCTGCTATCTACTGCGTACCAATATTACAGACTGGAGCGGCGAGGATTTGTGGAAGTCGTACATGCAATTGACGGATGCGGAGGGAGCGTTTCGGATACACAAGAGTGATTTGCGGATTCGGCCGATTTGGCATCAGCGTCAGGATCGAGTAGAGGCTCATATTCTGGTTTGCTTTTTGGCCTATGTATTGTGGAAGACGTTGGCTCAGATGTGTCAACAAGCGGGCCTTGGGGATTAGCCGCGGCGGGTGATAGGTGAGTTGTCGCAGATTCGGATGGTGGATGTGGTGTTGCCGACGCGGTCGGGTGTAGAGATTCGCAGACGCTGCATCACTGAGACGACCGACCATCAGGTTTCGCAGTTGGGCGGTGAAGCTGCGTTTTTTGAAGATATTTTCGCTTATAGCTTTTCAATATCCCACAAGAAGCTCTCAAACCCTGCATGGTGAAGACCTACTCTGTTGCAAAGCTATTTTGCTGATGTGAGACTGACAGCATGTTTCTAAGAAGTTACAAACGCAAAAAGAATGGCATAAGGCATCAGTCCTTCGACCCTGCTCAGGATGGTGAGCTTGTCGAACCATATCTCAGCATCGTCGAGAATCGCAGATGTGCCGGCGGCACAACAGTTCAGCGGACAGTTCTGTATCTGGGTGAAATAACCTCGTCTCAGCAAGACACATGGTGCAAGACGCTGGAGGTCTTTGACGAAGATGCAGGCACAATACAACAAAAATTACTCTTTGCCGATGCGGCTGATCTGCCGGAATCCGACATCGATTCGATATCCTTGAGATGCGCAGGTATAGCCAGCCGGAGCTTGAACATAGGATAATACTCGACAAGCTCAAGATGGATTTGCCGAAACAGCCGCTGCCAAAGGTGTACCGCCATCAACTACACGATTAGTGCTGTGGTGGAAACTAACCTCTCTGGCACTATCAGAAATGCCGATTTTGATGCCTAACTGCGAAAGTTGGGATAGGATGCCAGCCGTGCAGCGGACGTTAAGGCGCACATATTCTTTCTGATTGGTATTATCTGTCTGGAAGTGCTTGAGCTTTGGCGCGCAATGTATTTAGGAGCGGGTATTTATGATTGTGAAGTGAGTTGTCTTGCCATTGGGGGCGGTTTCTTGTATGGTTGTCGGGACAATGAGAACGGACGTGATCAAACTCAATGCGGCCGATCCGGACTTGTCCAAGATCAGGGAGGCTGCGGAGGTGGTGGATGCAGGGGGGCTTGTGGCCTTTCCGACCGAGACCGTCTATGGAATAGCGGCTCGCGTCCGGAGCGATACGCTGGCAATGCTGGATAGCCTAAAGGGCAGGAACCGCTCAAAACCATACACGCTGCACATCGGGCAGAAGGACGAGGTCGGCAGGTATGTACCGAGTATCGGCTTGCGGGCCGAGAGATTGGTTGAAAATGCCTGGCCGGGGCCTTTGAGCATTGTATTTGAGCTGGACGCGAACGATATTGACAGGCAGCAGAGGACTCTGGCGAGAGAAGTTTTCGAGGGTTTGTACCGAGACAACTCCATCGGTATTCGCTGCCCGGACAATGCGATTGCTGCGGCCCTGCTGCGGCATACGCGTAATCCTGTAGTTGCGCCAAGCGCGAATATGGCCGGTCAATCGCCTGCGGCGGATGCTGATGCGGTTCTGTCGGCATTTTCGGACAGGATTGATTTGGTGATAGATGGGGGCCAGTGCAGATACGGGACGAGCAGCACGGTTGCGAAGATAGGCAAGGATGGCCCGGAGATACTGAGGGCCGGTGTTTATACCGACGCCGAGGTGGAGACTATGTCGCAGGTTACGTTTCTGATAGTCTGTACGGGCAATACGTGCAGAAGTCCGATGGCGGAGGGAATTTTTCGAAAATATTTGGCCGAAAAATTGGGTTGCGAGGTTGACCATCTTGGGCGGAAGGGTTATAAAGTGTCATCCGCCGGCGTCCTGGAAATGACGGATCATTCGGCAAGCAGTGAAGCGGTGGCAGCGTGTGCAGCGAAAGGCGTGGACATAAGGGCCCATAGAAGCCAGACGTTGACCCGCAGGCTTGTCGAGGAAAGCAGCCGGGTATTCGCGATGGAGCGAATGCACCAGGCAAAAGTTGCTGCTCTTAGTCCCGGGGCGGCGGCCAGGTGTGTGTTGCTGGCTGGAGACAGTGAAATTGCTGACCCTATAGGGCAGCGACAAGCAGTGTACAATGCGTGTGCAGACCTGATCGAAGAATCTGTGAGAAAAAGGATCAGCGAGCTTGTGATATGAAAATAGCGATTGGAAGCGACCATCGTGGCTTTGAAGCAAAAGAGCAGATAAAGGCCATAATTACCGAGCTGGGCCATGAGTATATCGACTTTGGCGTGGGTGACAGCAGCCCGGTTGATTATCCCGACGTGGCTTATGTTGTGGCCAGGGCGGTCTCGGAGGGACAGGCCGACAGGGCTATTCTGGCGTGCGCAACCGGGATCGGGATGTGCATAGCTGCAAACAAGATAAAGAAGATCAAGGCGGCGTTGTGCCACGACGAGCTAAGTGCGACGATTTCACGCGACCACAATGATGCGAATGTACTTTGTCTGTCCGGGGACCAAATCGGAGACGTGCTCCTGCGGAAGATTGTGGAGGTGTGGCTGGATACGGAATTCAGCGGCGGAAGACACTTAAGAAGGGTGAAAAAAATAGACGCCATTGAGGAGGGCAAAGATCCGCGAGAAGTCACCAACGGGTAGTGGACGGAGGCTCGAAGTGGAGGCATGGGTGCTTTCCGTGTGGTAATCGCGGCGCCATAAGTGAAGCAATTTGTGGGGTGGGCAAGGAGGCCTGCCCCATTATTGTTCGCGGTTTCAGCGAACCTGCACGAAGGGGGATGCTACCAGGAGGCGGCTAAGGCAACCTGCGGCGGCGTGACAGGCTGTGGCGTATGCAAGCTCTCAATTTCGAAAGGCTGGCCCGGTCCGCAGCCTGCGACAAACACTAAGATTATCAGAATCAGAACAAGTGGAATTGTTGTTCTCATGGCGCGCCCTTTCCACACGGCTTAACGTGCTCGTTAGAAGTTGAGTTTTTGCTGCAAATCCTTCATAGCGGCTTGCACCTGCTTGAACTGCTCTTCAAGCTGACTGACTTTCTGAGTTGCGGCCTGCAAGCTGCTTTTGAGGCTGTCGATCTGGGCCTGGGCGTTCTGCGCCTCGGTAACGGCCTGGTCCTTCGCTTTGGTCAGCTCGTTCACCTGCTTTTGCCACTGGTCGCGCGAGGCATTGAGCTCGCCGAACTGATTCTGCAGGCGGTCGCGTGCAACGATTAACTCGTTGACCTGTTTGGTAAGCTCGCCGCGCGACGTGATGAGATCATCGACCTTTTTCTTGAGCTGGTTGCGGTCTTCGGTGACAGTCTCGACATCTTTCTTAAGCGTGTCTCTTTCGCCTTCGGTTTTCGCCAGATCGGCTTTGAGGCTGTCCACCTCAGCGTCATTTGCAGCGCCTTTGTTGCAGCCTGCCTGGGCGAGCAAGAGGCTCAGTGCGACGAGGGACATGAGAATGGGCGTCCGCCTGGTCATTTCAGTGCTCCTTTCTGTCTTTTGCGGCTGAATTCAATCAGGACCTTCCGTAAAAACTGCCTTCGAGAATCCAAACTACGATTTGGCGCCGCCAGAATAACCCAATTAGGGCGAAGCGACAAGAGCATTTTGCAGGTCCGGGGGAATTTGACGTTTTCTCATAACGAAACACAGACGGGTGCATCCGGGTCCGCCATACTACTACTCTGTCAAGGTTAAAACGATGGATGTCATTGCGAGGAGTGAAACGACGAAGCAATCTCCGGGCTTCGGACAGTTAGAGATGGCCGCGTCGGCCTTCGGCCTCCTCGCAATGACAACTCCTCAGATTAGTCTTGATAGTGTACTACTTCGAGGCATCTGCGGATGAACGAAGAGCACTTAAAGGTTCAAGGGAGGTATTTCAATTCCAAGGCGATTCTGCAATTTGCCTCTCAAGTCTTTTGCGACTGCGGGGAATTCCTTAATGACGTTTCTGGTTTGGCCTGGGTCAGTCTTGAGGTTATACAGGCAGGGGCCTTTGCCGGGATTCTTGCCGGTGACGTTCTGGAAATAGTGCCAGTCGAGGTTGTGTATCGCTCCAAATGCGTTGAAAACGGTGTAAACGTTGTCGTGCAGTGAAGGCGCCTGTCCGGTCACCAGATTCCATGCGTTGCGGCCGTCCATATTCTGGTAGTCGTCAATTCCCATCAGTGCGAGGAACGTGGGCATGAAATCCACTGCGCTGACCAGCGCGTCCACACGTTTTCCTGCAAAACTCTTGTCCGGATGCTTTATGATCAGGGGGATGTGCGTAACGCACGCGTTCAAAAGGGCAGGGGTTTTCTGGACACATCCTTCCTCGCCGAGGTGGGTGCCGTGGTCCGTTGAAAATGCGATGATCGTATTGTCCATCAGGCCCAGGCGCTTGATTCTTTCCAAGAGCCGCCCGATGCAATAGTCGCTGAATGTCACTTCGGCGGCATAGAGGTCTCTAATGATTGGCAGATCATCGGGACGAATATCGGCGTTCCTCACGCCGTATCCGAACAGGCACCTTTGGTAAGGATAGTCGCTGCGATACATCTTCTGGAACTTCGGCGGGGCGTCCCACGGTTCGTGCGGGTCGAACATGTCGATCCAGAGCAGGAAGGGGCCGCCTTTGGCGTTTCGTTCGAGCCAATCGCCGGCTGCGATGCATGACTGGGCGCAGAAGTAGTTTTCCTGGCTCTTTCTATCCTGCGTGTTCATCAGATACTGGCGCATGTTGGCGTCGTATCGCTCATTCCACAGGTGCGGGGGCATGTGCTTTTTGGGGTCGAATTTGTCTTTGGGGCCGCTTTTCCATCTGTCGGTTTCCTGGCCGCGGACCCAATGCCAGGAATCGAAGCCGCGGTGGAAATTGTAGTCCGGCTTGAAATGGTGATACGTATCGACGATGAATCCGGTTGTGACGCCGTGTTTCTGGAGGACTTCGGCAAAAGTGACGTCGGTGTCCGCCAAGGGCTGCCACTTCGCTTCGGGAAGGACGCTTTTGCCGGTGTGATAGACTCTTCGGCAGGGGATGGTGGGGAGTCCTTCCGCAGTGGCGTTCTCGAACACCACCGCTTCTTTTGCGAACCTGTCGAGGAAGGGCGTTTTGACCCTGGTGCTGCCGTAGCAGCCCAAATGGTCGGCCCGCCAGGTATCTGCGATAATCACGATCAAATTTAAGCCGTTCGCCTTAGATGTTCGTGCGATTGCCGGTTGTTGCTTTGGGGAGGTCTTGAGGTCTCCGCTCCAGATGGGCATTTCCGGCTCTTTGTCTTTTTGTTTGCCTGCACTTTTTGCGGCCAGACTCATTGCGCCTATGCCCGCCGCGATGAAGCTGCGGCGTGTGATAAGACTCTTGTGCCTGGGCGGGGGATTTGAGGATTTTGCCTTTGAAGAGTTGCGTTTTTTCTCCGACATAATCGATCTCCTTGCCAATTCTCACAAATAGCGAGCTTGTTTGGATTCATATTTTGAAGAAGTTTCGCACCCAAAGGTGCAGCACGGTCAGACCTTGGCGGGGATTTGTTTTGATATAGTCGGGATGGCCTGGAGCGCTGCTGCAATTCTGTCTGCAGCCGGCCTGGTCTTGCGGCGGAGCTCATCAGCGGGTCCGGCGCCTATCGAACGCAGCTTCTTGTACCTGCTATCGAGCAGGGTGTCGGTTTTTATGCGCTTGAGGTCGCGCACGGTCTTGATGATATACTGCTCGACGCTGTAAATGGTGTCGTGAAGACTGCGGTGCGCGCCGCCGAGCGGCTCCGGGATTACCGCGTCAACAAGTCCGAGCCTGTATAAATCCTTGCTGGTCAGCCTGAGGGCTTCGGCGGCTTCCGGCGCCCGAGAGCCGTCGCGCCAGAGTATTGCGGCGCATCCCTCCGGAGATATCACGGAATAGTACGCAAATTCGAGCATTGCCAGTTTGTCGCCGACTCCTATTCCGAGCGCGCCGCCGGAGCCTCCTTCTCCAATCACAATGCAGACTATCGGGACTCTCAGGCGCGACATCCCGGCAAGATTGACCGCTATGGCCTGCGCCTGGCCCCGCTCTTCGGCGCCGATGCCGGGATAGGCGCCGGGCGTATCGATCAGCGTGACTACGGGGATGCCGAACTTTTCGGCGAGTTTCATTTTGGCCAGCGCCTTGCGGTAACCTTCGGGATTGGGACATCCGAAGTTGCAGGCGACCTTCTCTTTGGTGTTCCTGCCCTTATTCTGGCCAATGACCAGGACTCTCTCTCTGCCGATCTGGCCGAAGCCGGTTACGATCGCGCGGTCGTCGCCGAAGCATCTGTCGCCGTGCAGCTCGCGGAAGTCCTTAACCATAAGATCAAGATAGTCGGAAAGGAGCGGCCGTTTCGGATGTCGTGCGACCTGAACGGTCTGCCAGGCGGTCAGATTTGCATAGATTCGTTTGAGCTCGGCGACCTGCTCCTGGCGAAGCAGGCGGATTTCGGCGGAATAGTCAATGCCCTTGACGGAGCTGAGCTTGCGAAGCTCGTTCATCTGTCGATCGAGATCGGCCACTTTCTCTTCAAAGTCAAGATGGTCGCCATCCCTGAGATTGTTTCTATTTTCCGGCATTGTTGGGTGTCAGGATATTTCGCCCCGCTAAGGCAGAGGGCGAAATATATTCATAAAGAAACTGCCCATAGGCTACGGGCACCCCTTCCTAATGTCAAATTCTGATTTTTATCAACTCGAATCCGGTGGTAGTCTTGCCATAAAGTGCAGATGTTACCATTTTGGCCGGGCAAATCAAAGAAAAAAATTGACATTCGGGCCGTCAGGCGATAGCTTCTGGCGGAATCTTTTCGTGGGTGCATTTTCGTAAGGTCTTGATTTTGAAGAACTTAAAGCAGGTAACTGTTGTGGGATTGGGTCTTTTGGGCGGCTCGATTGCGCGGGCGGTTTTGCGGTCTTTTCCAGGCACGAAAGTTGTTGGTTTCACGCATCGCCCCCAGACTCGGCGCAGAGCCAGGGAGCTGGCCGTGGCGACGGAAGTCGTCAGCGATATAAGGCAGGGCGTTTGCGAGGCGGACCTGGTGATTCTGGCTACGCCTATCTGCACGTTCGGGGAATACTTCGGCAAAATCGCCGACGCGCTGCCTGCCGGCTGTATCGTGACCGATGTCGGCTCGACCAAGGTTCTGCCGCATCGCTGGGCTGCAAGAAGACTGCCGAGCACCGTCCGCTACGTCGGCTCGCATCCGATAGCCGGGTCCGAGCAAAGGGGCGTTGAGTTCTCAAGGGATGATCTGTTCGAGGACGCGATGTGCATTTTGACGACGACTGACAAGACTAATCGCCGGGCCGTGCAGACTCTCAGAAGGTTCTGGTCGGAGCTTGGCTGCTTCGTGAAATTGATGGAGGCGGGCGAGCATGACAGAATCTTCGCAAACGTCAGCCATCTGCCGCACGTGGTCGCTGCGGCATTGACAAATGCGAGCAGCAGCGAGGAGCTGAAGTTCGCCGGCAAGGGCTTTATGGATACCTCAAGGATAGCATCCGGTCCGGTTAATATCTGGGCCGATGTGCTGCTGACAAATCCGGACAACGTCGCCACGGGCATCGACAGGATCATATCCGAGCTCTCGAAGCTCAAAAGGGCGGTCGAAGGCCGGGACAAAGAGCAGGTCGAAAGCCTCCTGAAGAGCGCAAGGGACAAGCGCAGCAAGCTGATAAAGTACAAAATGAAAAGGAAGGAACTGATACCGTGAAGCAGTGGAGGTTTGAGGTTTTTAATCGGTCCGGCTTCTCCGACGTGCACGGCAAGAGTGTGCTCGATGACATAGAAGAGCTGGGCGTTACTTGCGTTGAAGCGGTCCAGTCGGCCAAGGTCTTTTTGATAGAGGCCGATCCATCGATTCCCTCGACCGGGCTCCGGACAGGTGCGCCCGGGACGGGCTTCGATGATGCTTTTGCCAGGCGTGTTGCGAAAGAGCTTCTGAGCGATCCGGTCTGCGAGGAGTATTACATCGGCAGGAGCAAGGCGCCGGCGGGTCTGGCGAAGGCGACGTTGATTGAGGTGCATCTAAAGAGCGGCGTGACCGATCCGGTCGCCGAGTCGGTAATGGCCGCCATTGCCGATATGGGTGTTAAAGCGGCCAATGTTCGGACCGCCCGGAAGTATGTTTTGCTTGGCGAGATTAAAAAGAGCCAGGCGGAGATGATCGCCAAGAAGGTCCTTGCGAACGATTGCATTGAAGACTGCATTATCGGCGACGAGGCCGAGCCACCGAGTCCACACCTAAGACCCTACGAATTGGAGATCGTGCACTGGCCCATAGGAGACCTTGACGACGAGGAGCTGATGGCCCTGAGCAAAAAGAAGGACCTGTTTCTGAACGTGGTCGAGATGCGGACGATTCAGGAACACTATCGGGCACTCGGCAGGGAGCCGACAGACGTCGAATTAGAGACCTTGGCGCAGACGTGGAGCGAGCACTGCGTGCATAAGACGCTGAAAAGCTCGGTGGATATGTCTGTGAACGGCGTGCAGGCGCACTTCGACAATCTTTTGAAAGAGACGGTTTTCAAGGCGACCAAAGAGCTCAACAAGGACTGGTGCATATCGGTTTTCGCGGACAACGCAGGGGTGGTGGAGTTCGATGAGGATAGTGCGGTTTGCTTTAAGGTCGAGACCCACAATCATCCGTCGGCGCTCGATCCTTACGGCGGGTCGGCTACCGGCATCGGCGGGGTGATTCGCGACCCGATGGGCACGGGTATGGGCGCAAGGCCCATCGCCAACACCGACATATTCTGCTTCGGCGAGCCGGATAAGAAGCTCGACGAGATTCCCAAGGGAGTTCTGCATCCGAGGAGGATTATGAAGGGTGTTGTGGCCGGGGTGCGCGACTACGGCAACAGGATGGGGATACCGACGGTCAACGGCGCAATTTACTTCGACGACAGGTATCTGGGCAATCCGATAGTGTATTGCGGCAACATCGGCATAATGGACAAGGACAAATGCTTCAAGCACCCGCAGGCCGGCAATTTGATTGTTATGGTCGGCGGTCGGATCGGCAGAGACGGGATACACGGCGCGACCTTCTCGAGCGGCGAAATGACGCATGAGCACGAGACTATTTTTTCCCACGCGGTGCAAATAGGCAATCCGATAACGGAAAAGAAGATGCTCGACGTTTTGGTGCAGGCCAACCAGGCCGGCCTGTACGAGGCGATTACCGATTGCGGGGCCGGCGGTTTGAGCAGCGCCGTCGGCGAGATGGGCAAAGACCTCGGGGCCGAAGTCGATTTGGAAAAGGCGCCGTTGAAGTATGCGGGCCTCAACTATACGGAGATATGGATCAGTGAAGCGCAGGAGAGGATGGTCGTGGCGGTGAAGCCGGAGAACTTGGCGGCGATACAGAGGATTTTCGCGGGCGAGAACGTTGAGTCAACGGTTGTCGGCAGATTCACGAACGACAAGAAACTGAAATTGCGGTACGACGGGCAACAGGTCGGCGAGCTGGATATGGACTTCCTGCACGATGGCGTGCCCAAATACTCCCGCAAGGCGGTATGGGAGACTCCGGGGCTGACTGAGCCGGGCATCCCCGAGAAGACGGACTATAATGCCGAGCTTCTGCAGATTCTCTCATCTTACAATGTCGCGAGCAAAGAATGGGTCATCCGCCAGTACGATCACGAGGTCCAGGGCGGCTCGGTCGTCAAGCCGCTTACCGGGGTGAACAACGACGGCCCCAGCGACGCAGCGGTGATACAGCCTAAGCTCGAATCGAACAGGGGGCTTGCGATAAGCTGCGGAATGAACCCGGTGTATGGCGACATCGATCCTTACTGGATGGCGCTGGCGGGGATCGATGAGGCGATAAGGAATCTTGTGTGCGTCGGGGGCAGGTTTGACAGGATTGCGCTTTTGGACAACTTCTGCTGGGGCGACTGCACCAGGGCGGAGACGTTCGGGCCGTTGGTGCGAGCGGCCCAGGCCTGCTACGACGGGGCGATGGCGTTTGGGGCGCCGTTTATTTCGGGCAAGGACTCGCTGAACAACGAGTTTGCGTGCGAGGACGGCAGCAGGATATCCATCCCTTCGACGCTTTTGATAAGCGCAATATCAATTGTCGATGATATTAGTAAATGCGTGACCATGGACGCGAAGAAACCCTCGAACCTTCTGTTTATAGTTGGGCGGACGCAGAACGAATTGGGCGGCTCGCATTATTACAAGGTCAAGGGCGAGCTTGGGGCAAACGTTCCGAGGCTGGACCTCGGAACAGCTCCCAAGATTGCTGGAAGGATCGCCGAGGCGATTGCACGAGGTCTGGTGGTTAGCTGCCACGATTGCTCTGAAGGCGGCTTGGCCGTTGCGCTGGCGGAGATGGCATTTGCCGGCGGGCTCGGTATAGAGGCGGATTTGCGGGGTCTGCCTAAGAGCAAGGACTGCTGGCGGACGGATGCGCAACTTTTCAGCGAATCGAACAGCCGTTATATCGTGGAGGTTGAGCCGGACAAGTACGATGCCTTTGCGAAATTGATGCTCAATCTGCCGTTCGGCCAGATTGGCAAGGTGACGGAAGAGAAGAAACTCATCATAAAATCGGAAGACGGCAGAAACGTCATCGAATCGGACATAGACTCATTGAAGCGGGCGTGGCAGAAGACATTTGACTGGTGACAATGGAAGCAGATAAAACATGGCAGAGGTAGAAGCGATAGTATTGCGGGCGGCGGGGATAAATTGCGATATGGAGACTGAATATGCGCTGGAGCTGGCCGGGGCAAAGACGCAGCGGGTCCATATAAACAGGATAATCGAGGATAAGAGCAGGCTGGACGAATTCCAGATAATCGTTTTTCCGGGGGGGTTCAGCTATGGCGACGACGTGGCTGCGGGCAAGATATTGGCCAATCAGGTCGTTCATCATCTAAGCGAGCCTGTGCTAAAGTCCATCGACGACGGCAAGTTGGTGCTCGGAATCTGCAACGGCTTCCAGGTTCTGGTCAAGGCGGGGATACTTCCGGGCGACGGGGGAGAACCAGCCGCAGCGCCTAGTACCCGCGGCGGGGAGGGCACAGAGAAAGACAGACCGTCAAAAACCGGCAATCAAGCTGTTACTATCACTTACAATGACAGCGGCAAGTTCGAGGATAGATGGGTGTATCTGGCTCCTCAGACCGACAGGTGCATTTTTATTGAGGCGGGCAGGCAGATCAGCCTGCCGATAGCACACGGCGAGGGCAAAGTCGTTACAAAGGACCAGGCGACGTTGGACAGGCTGAAGTCGCAGGGGCGTGTTGCGTTCAAGTACGTCGATGAGAATGGCAGGGAGGGCGACTATCCGGTCAATCCAAACGGCTCGGTTGAGTCAATAGCCGGCCTGACGGACAGCACAGGCAGGGTCCTGGGACTTATGCCGCACCCGGAGAGATTTGTCAGGCCGACCCAGCATCCCCACTGGACACGTCTAAAAGGCAAATCCCGGAACGGGCAGGGCGACGGGATGACCATCTTCAACAATGCGGTGAAATACGTCCGGGAGAACCTCTGACCGTAATGCGTGCGGGGAGGGCGGGCAAATCGAAGATTTGGCGACTCAGTTGTCGCTCAGATGGAGGCGTGGATAGCTGCTGTGGCGGCGGGCTTATCTTCGGCAAACTCGAAGGCCTCATCAAGGCCCGCGACCCTGAAAACGCACTTAGTTATGACCGAGACGTTACAGAGGACAAGTCGGTGCCCTCGCTCGGCCAACAGGTTGTGCAATATCAGGAGATTGCTGAGGCTTGACGAGGTAATTACTTCGGCCCTTGAGAAGTTGATTATCACGTCGCAGTCAGGATTATCGCAGATAGTCTCGTTGACTTTTTGTAATTCATCGGCGATCTGCAGCTCTTTGAACGGCAAATCAACGACTATAAGGTCTTGCGGAGGGTGGTGGATGCTCATTTTTGTTCCTGCTTTCCAAGTCAAGTCAATGTTGTCGGTCTGACAACTGTATCGGAAACTGTGCGGTGCGAATTGAGCAAAAAACCCAGACTCTGTTACGTACGTGTCGAGCTGGCATAGCCGGGATTATACGCCGTCTTGAGATGACAAGCGGCGTTTTCTGAACCGCCGGAACAGCCCGGCAGGGTGGGCTTGCCCGCCCAGACAATGGCGGGCTTGCCCCACCAACCATCTGGTGGGCTGAAGCCCACCCTACCTGTTGTGCGGGAGTTCCGTCCGAAAAATGCAGACCTGCCGGGAAACTGCATTGTTATCGGTACAAAGAGGGCGAGTATGGAGTTAAGCTGCGGGTGAATCAGGTCGATACGTTATTCGGTGAAGAGTAAGCGCGCAGTATGTGCATTTGACAATGAAGAAAAGAGATTCCCTGCTTGCGTGAGAGAAAAGGATAAACAGTGAAAACGAAACACGGTTTTACATTGGTGGAAATTCTCGTTGTGGTTGTGATACTCGGCATCCTGGCAGCGATAGTGATTCCTCAGTTCAAGCCCGCCGCTACGGAAGCCAAGACGTCGAGGGTGGCCTCGGACCTTCAGGTGATGCGTGCGCAGATTGGGCTATACAAGATTCAGCACAATGACCAGCTTCCGGGCACTACGGCCGGTGTCACTTTTCAGCAGGCCATGACCGAAAAGACGGACGAGAACGGCGCCCTAAACCCGGTCGGCATCCGCGGCCCTTATACGCCTAAGATTCCGGTCAATCCGTTTAACGAGTTAGACACGATCGAGATAGACGGGGCTCTCGGCGGCGGCTCGCACGGGTGGTATTACAACAGCACAACAGGCGCATTCAACGCCGACACGGACGCCCAGACGGGCCTTTAGGTCTTGAAAGACGCCAGGGCAGAGTGCATGGCAGGTGGGGAGTCGCGACAACACTTTATCGGGGATCGCAGCAGCGCCCACGCACCCGGGCCACACCGGGTAAGAAAAACAGGGCTGAGGCCGCAGAGGAGTGAGAGGAGGGAGGAAAAGGCCCCAGCCCCATATCTTTTCTACACTGAACTACGATTGCCGAAAGATGCAGGTTCAGCGAAAAAAGGATTAAGTGGGCCGGGGCCTGTTCAATACGCCGCAAGTCTTCAGGCATGCAGGCCTGATTGTCTATCTGCTGAGCGCCTGCGATTTTCTTCGCGGTTTGAGCAATGCGGTTGCTCCGAGGCCGAGAAGCAGGAGGCTGGCCGGCTCCGGCACCATATACGTGGCGTCGTGTGAGCCGGGATTAATGGCCCATGCGCCGTCGATCCCAGCGTTTTTGTAGGTCCGCTCGTAGCCATAGACATCAAAATGCGCCGCTGTGAAACCGGTAATGAGGACCGAGTATATCTTCTCTTCGCCGTCAGCGACGTTGTAGGCTATCGGCTGCTCGGTTGAGTAGTTGGAAACAGCATTCGGTATCTTGTCGAAAGCACCTATCGTATAGAGCAAAAAATCGGATACCTCTTCCTTGAAAGGATAGTGGTTGTTGAATACTGCGCCTTCGGGCAGGAAGCTCTTGTCCGCATAGCTGTCATGGCCGTGTGAGTTGCCGGCTTCATTTTGGAGCAGGTCGAGGACCGCGTCGCTGTCGGGATTGAAGAATCCGTCGGCAGCGGCGGTCTTTTCGGCGAGTAACGCAGCGCCGTCGCCGCCGATGATGGAAATGGCTCCCGTTTCCCCCTCCGGCACCGAGATCAGCAGCGTAACTTCGGTCAGACTTATCGTGTGAGGACCGTAGGCGCCCGAGACAACCAAATCGAAGGAGTTGCTCGTAGTGAACCAGGTGTTCTCATCGAAGCCAACGGTTCCGGCTGTGGCCCCGTCGATATAGACCTGAAAAACGGGCACAGCCGTCGCGCTTTGAGCAGAGACAAACAGAATCGCCAAAAGCAACCAACTGAGTGACTTTTTTGTTGTTTTCATGGTACCCTTCCCCCAAAAGATTCGGGCCGGCACGCGAGTGACGCCAGACGGCAGGTATCTGTGTCGTGCCCGCCCTATAGAGTTGCGTTCTCGACTTGCCCTGCCATTTGACCATAGCCGGCTACGCCGCCGGATATGTTTCTTCGTTAGGGACGTATTCATTCGACGGGAGCAGTGCTTCAAACGATGCACTTTTAGACTGTATTGCCTTGGTGATTAGAATGCCCAATTGCCCTTGCCCCCATTTGCCGGATAGCGATACTCGCCCGATGACATCCTGCCGTGCAAGTTACAGAATCATCCATGTCGCAGGAAAATGAAAAACCGCGTAAGTATCACTAAACCCCCATTTAGTATGTTTATTGTATCCGGTATCGTTCCGCAAGTCAAGGAAAATCTTCGCTCGAATCATAGATTCTCTCGAAGAGAGCACTTAAAATAAAAAGGGACCTACTCGACAAAGGCAATGCGGTGAATCCTGGATTTCTATCGCGGCATTTACCGGACGCAGGCCGGGCCACGGAAAACGCCGGCTTATGACAAATGTGATGCCGCCGGGATAAAATTGTGCGCATCAGCAAAGGTCTTTTTGCAGAACCGGTTTGTGTTCGTTCATTGTTGAGGTTCGCCCGCACCTGTTTTTCCGGCATCTATCGATTTACCCAGGGCGTTTGCGGGCTGTTCGATAGTCAGCTTGTCTCCGAGTGTCGCGGCCAGATCAGGAAGGTCGTATGTAGTCAGCGCTCCGTGCACTGTGTTGACCAATTGGTTGGACGACAGGCCCGACTCGATAATGCCGGACCAGGAGATTAGGGAACGTATCAGCTTCACAGAGCGGAACATATCGGGCTCGAGCGCCGCGGCGTGCAGGGCGGGGACGCCAACGTGACCGACGGCGACCAAATCCATCGGACCGGTCTGCTGCAGGCTGAAATCCCGGAGAAAGCGCGCACATAAGAGTACGTCCTCGGCGCGCATCCCGATGTATGAGCGACCAAGCAGATAAGCGGTATAGACGTCCTGGCCGTCGGAGCCAAAATGGTCCTCGAAATACTCTTGACCGGTCTGCTGTGTCTCGCCCGTTCCTCGCAGGTCAACTGCCAAGACCAGCCGACCCGCCTTGACGAGCTTTTCAATCGGCCCATCCGGTGCAGCATCTGTTTGCTTACCTCCTTCGTGCACATACAGAACGGCACCATGGAACGGCGCCTGCTCTGGGATAAACATCAATGCCGGCAGATAGATACCATCTTCGGGCTTGAGAATCAGCTTATCGATGCTGTAGCCGGTCCGCTTGAGGACGCCGACCTTCTCAACCTGCGGGCTCGGAAGGTCTGCGAGTCTGCGAATGCCGGCGAGCTTGCGCACTTGATTCAATACCTCGGCGTGATCCTTCGTGGACCACAATTCTCGGCGGCGCTCGGCCAGGGATTTCTCGAAGTCTCTGTTGAGATCGTATGTTGACCTGGCGCCTTCGAGGGACATTACCAGGCCGTTTGGCGCACATGTTGTCTCCTGTTCGCTGAGCAACTCGATAGTCGGCTCGGTGATGGGTTCATCTTTGCCTTGCAGCCATCGCGCCATCCACCGGACCACGCTCTGGCGCTGCAGTTGGTTGTAGTTATGGGGCGCGTCGTTTTCGAGCAGGTCGATGCGTTCGGCGAACCCCAATCGTGAATAGAGGCGCTTGGCGTAGCGGAACGACTGCCAGGTCCCTCGAATGTCAAAGAAGTCGTTTGTGGCTGCGCAGATCAAAATCGGCGTGGGGGCCCTGAGCATCAGGTAGTCTGCGTGGTCCATTCCGAAGGCGAGCTGTCCGTAGATATTCTGCTCGGCGTCCTGGGCTCCGAGCTCCAGTATTCGCTCATAGAAGTTGGTGATGTAGCAGCTCGGCGCCGCGGCTATTATGCGGTCTTCGAGCGACATCAGGTAGGAGGTCTGCGTGCCGCCGCCGCTGTTGCCCGTGCAGCCGATGCGGTTTGGGTCAACTTCCGGGCGCGACTGCAGATAATCGATGCCCCGCATGCCGTCCCATATCTCGAACCATGCGGTATTGCGCCCGAGCAGAATGCTGCCGACGCCGATCATAGTGTGCGCCCGCGTGCCCAAAAGATCGGGCAGCTCCGAGGGCATCTGGCTGCGTTCGCCCTGGTCGATTGGGTCGAAGACCAGCGCGGCCATTCCGTTGATCGCCAGCAGCGCCCCCATAGTCTGGTAAGATTCGTATGCCTTTCCGTTTTGGCTGTGCCCGCAGGGAACCAGAACGCCCGGATAAGGCGGCTTGTGCTTCTTCGGGTCGGGCAGGAACAGCAATGCAGAGACGTAGTGCTTTGGCTGGCTCTCGAAGATGACTTTTTCCACGCTGTAGCCGTCACGACTGACAACGCCCGTGGTCTGCGGGTTCAGGGCCGAGCGCTGCGGCAGCTCGCCAATCGCATCGAGGAATTTCTGCCGGACGTTCTTTTGATATTCGGCTATCTGCTCCGGTGTTTTGCGCTGCTCGTATTGAGCCTTCCATTTCTCGAAGTATTGCTGCGCCTGGCCCCGCAAATAACGGTTCATCATGTCGCGCGGGCTGACGTCGCCGATTTTCTCAGGCAGGACCTGCAGGTTCTCATCGGCCCGGGCAGCTGAGCCGAGCGATGTGCAGATGATTACAATCGTCGCAAGTATTCTTGGTCTGTTCATACTGGCCTCCTGTCACTCAAGATTATCCGGATAACCTGTGTCGCCGGTCGTCAATTCGATTGATACTCAAAGGCGCCGATGTCTATCTGTCCGTTAGATGGCCGACTCCGGCGGCTGGCGGGATGTACGTACTGGAACAACGGCCTTAGATTGAACGTATCGACTGAGCCGGGTTCGGAGCCGCCGTCGATAGCCGGAGACTTTGAGGTCAGCCGGTAATCGAATTTGGCTCTATCGACAAACCCGGGCGCATCGGTTGCAAGGTTAGTTATCTGCTCTGCCTGGCCCTTGATGGGCGTGCCCTTGCCTGCGAACAGATTATTGATCAGTTTTGCAGTCGCGCCTTCGCGGATATAGACGAAGATTCCCGTATCCCGGTCGTTCACAATCGTGTTGTTGACCATATACAACTGGGGGTTCGGGTTGCTCAAGCCCTCGGCACCGTAGGAGACAATGGTGGAGTTGTCGGTCTTAGGTCCCTGCTGGATGACGTTTCCGATGATGAATGATCGCCCGCCGTTCGGCAGGTCAATGGCGTAGCTGGCTGTCCCGTCGGCCTCGTCCATTATTCTGTTGTAAAGGATGTGATTCTCGCGAGCGCGGCTCTTGAGGTTGTGGCCCGTGCGGGCGTGGTGCGAATAGCAATGACGCACCGTCAGGCTGCGGGCGTGGCCGATGTACATATTGTGGGAATAGCCGTCGCTGTAGCCGTTGCGTGCGAACTCGGAGAATTCGATGAGGATGTCGCTTTCGCCGCTGCCGCCGAGGATGCCGTCTTCGTTATCGTGGAAGTAGCACTGCCGTATGGTCAGGCCGGCCCCTTCGATGCGAATGCCGGCGCCGTTCCTGTCCGGGACGCTGGCGCCGGAAAACTCGATGTGCTCGATTGTGGCGTTGCGGCCCTGGACGACCCAAATGGCCTTGTTCTGCGCCGAGGCGCCGTTGGCCTTGAGGTGGGCGTAGCCGCCGACGCCGCGAATTGTCAGGTCGTTCTGGCCCCAGACGCATACGTCGCCCTCATACACGCCTGCGTCGATCTCGACTATTGCGCCGTCGCCAGCCACCCTCGCCGCCTCGCTCGGCTTCTTGTACTTGCGGTCGGAACCGACGCGCATTACCTGGGGATTGTCCGGCGCGGCGAAGATATTCTGGGCGGGCTGGGCGACAAGCTCCTGGAATTGTTTTTCCGGCCAGCCCAATTTCTTAGCGACGGCTTTTGGAAACGCCCAATCGAAGCCGTCTTCCCGATATACCCGGACCTCGGTCCGTTCGGCGGCCATAGCTATTGCTTCCGGAATATCCAGGTATCTTAGCACGTTAAGAAATATGGGGCCTTCATTGTGAGAGTGCGCCGGATGCCAGAGATTCAACGTTTGAACGCCTGGTTCAAACAGCGCCGCATACAGGGCTACGCCCGCCATCGTGTTTTGTCCCTGGACAGTCAGCGGGGTCTCGGTCTGCGAGTCGATTGAGCGCACGGCCTGAATCGCCCGGCGGACGTCCCACACCCTCATACCATCTGCGGTCTGCCCCAAGAGCATAAAGCGTCGGCGGATCTGTGTCTGCTTGCCTTCGTCCGGGTTCCAGGCCCCGTGCCCGATTCCTCGCGGGGCAACGAACCCGATTGCACGGTGGTCGCTGCTAATCATTTTGCGAATCCGCCCAAAAGTGTTTGGATCAGGCACGCCGGGCTTCTCGTCGGCCAGCTCTTTTCCAAAGGCCACGCTCATCGCAGCCAAGAATCTGGGCCACAGGTTTTCATCGAGGACGTTAAGGCTGACGGATTGAGCCTTGTCACTGCCTTGCGAGCGGACTATGTACAGGCGCAGGCGGACATACGGCTGGGAATCGAAGTCATACGCACTGAAGCGGATGCCGTCCCGCTCGACGGAGAAGACGGCTGCGACGTCGAGAGGCGCGGCCTGCGATTCGCTCGCCCAGCCGCGGAAGGCCTTCTCTCGCAGGGCTTGGGTCCAAAAGGTGCGCTGCTTGTTCCAGTCGTCAGGGGATTGCGGGACGGCGGGAGGCGGGGCCTTTGGAACGAACGAATCGTGGATCTTCGTGTTTATTTCGTCTGCGGGCAGCTTGTCGAAGACTTTGAGCTGCTCCGGCTCGAAGAACGGGACGGCGAGCTTCTCAATCAGCGAATCGTCATTTTTGAGGAAGCGATTGAACCAGACGAAGGCGTTTATACGGAGCTCCTGCGTGTCATTGTGGGGACCTTCGGTTATGTTCAGGCCGAGGTTCTTCTCGGCGCCGTACAGTCTGTAGATTCTTCTGACTTTTTCGTGTGTGCGGCTGACGCCGTCGAGCGGAAAAATACTATCTTTATCGGTATTGGAGATAAGAAGGGGGCGCGGCGCGACCAGCGCCGCCACCAGCGGGTAGTCCCAGCGGTAGGTGTTCACGATGTACATACAGTCGCAGTGGCCTTCGACGCACCCATCGACAACGTGATTTTGAAGGTCGGTGATGCCGGCGACGGGCACAGCGGCTTTGATGCGCTCGTCGATAGCCGAAATCCACCAGCTATAAGCGCCGCCGCCGGATCGGCCGGTCACGCCGAAACGCTCCTTATCGACTTCCTTTCGCGTCTCGAGGTAATCGAGCGCCCGGATGCAGTTCCAGGCCTCGACGCCCGCCGGCGAATAGCCGCGACTGTTCCACCACCACATTTTGTATCGATACGTTCCGTGGTGGATGCCTTCGATTTCGCCTAATTGCAGCGAGTCGATGACGAGGCAGACGTAGCCGTGCCGCGCGAACCAGGCCGCGTGGTGCTGGTAGCCGACTTTGTTGCCGTAGCTGACGCCGTCTTTTTTGACCGGCCCATGCCCGCAGACGTAGAGGATGGCAGGCGCGGGTTTTTCGAGGTTTTTGGGGATGTAGAGATTGCCCGTGACGTAAAGGCCGGGCCGGGATTGGAAGTGAACGTTTTCGACGGTGAATTCACTGTGGTCAACCGTGCCGGTGACTACCGGCTTTAGGTCCGTCTTCTGCGGGAAGGGGTCAAGTCCGAGCATCTCCAACAGTTGCCTTCGATAGACCGGGCGCTTTGCCTTCCAGTCATCGAGGTCTTTTACATCGGCCAGACACTTATCACGAAGTTCGGCGGTTTCGCTGCGGAAGTACTGTGCAAGCTCCTGGTCCGTAGCGGACGGGCCGATTGTGGTCCAGTCGGCGCCAAGGCACTGGAGGCAAACACAGATCGACATGAGCATAAAGCAAGCGAATAAGCGAACAGGCTTATGGTAATGCATTTTGCCATTGCGGATTATTGTTGAATTGCTCATTTCTTGAACCCTGCAAAGAGTCTTGATAAAAGGAATCATACGTTTTCTCCGAGAACGAGACTATTGTATTAAGCCGGCTCAAGTGCCGCCAGCAGATATTTCCCAGTAACGCACCTGCTCAGGCGAGCCACTTATCAAGGTTCTCTTTGACGAAGCCGTCGTCGGTGAGGTGCGGATAATCCCGTATTATCTTATCGATCTTCTCGGCTTGGCCGGTTGAGAGCCGCTCGTCCGCGTCAAGCGTCTTTACTCGTTCCATAAGGCCCTGCCGTTTCAGCACGTATGATATGCCGGGGATGCAGCCTGCGAAGTTATTGTCGGCGTCGAAAATTGCCTTGTTGGCTAAAGTCATCTGCCCGGCCAGGGTCAGTAAGCCGGGGGGGATCGGGGTCCCCGTTTGGCGAATCGCTTTTATGCGGGCAAGGTGCTCGACGGCCTTCTTGGTCCAGCAGGCCCACTGGCCCAGCAGGCCGCCGACAATCTGAAGGCGGACCTTTCGACTGTTGACGTTGAACTCGTATGGCGTCAGCAGGTCGAGGAGTATGTTGTCGTCGTTGCCGGTATATAGGGCGATTTGGCCGGCCCTGCCGGAGTGGGCGACGGTTTCGAGGACATCGAGGGTCTGGTATCTGTTGAACGGGGCTATCTTTATGGCGGCGACGTTCGGTATTTCGATAAACTTCTGCCAGAACTCGATCGGCAGGACCATTTGGCTTATAGTCTGCTGCAGGTAGAACCCCATAATCGGCATTACTCCGGCTGCCTGCCGGGCGTGCTCTATGAGGTCGTCGATGGACCTGTCCTTTAGGGCCGTAAGGGAAAGAAGGGCTATGTGATAGCCGAGGTCGCCGGCCAGATGCGCTTCTGCGACGGCTTGCTTGGTATCGCCGACTATGCCCGCAATCATTACAGGTTCGTCGCCGCCTGTCGAGGCGACGGATTCCCGGGCTGTCTCCATTGCCAATTCGAGGACAGGGCGGTACAGGCCGATCTTAGGGTTGTGAATGGCGAATTGCGTAGTGTGCACGC
>Ga0315287_10001439_pt1 | contig 21925 bp, 15 predicted proteins | sample YL17G11_0_MG_FD_205037 | JGI IMG/M metagenome (GOLD analysis project Ga0315287, IMG submission 205037) | Sediment microbial communities from Yellowstone Lake, YNP, Wyoming, USA - YL17G11_0 | ecosystem: Environmental > Aquatic > Freshwater > Lake > Sediment | place: USA: Wyoming | collected...
TCTCCCAAACATGGAAAAAACAAAAATGGGCACACACCCCCCAAACCACAAACCCCCCTTACCACCAACCCCCCCCCCCCCCCCCCCCCAGCTCCCGCCTCCCCTCCCTCCCCCGCCTCCGCACAACAAAAGTGGGCGCGCACGGCGAGCGAGCACCCGTCACAGGGCACGAGGATGGTGGCGGCCAGGCCGCGCCCGCGCCCGGTGCCGCCCGCCGCCGCCGCGGCCAGGTCCGCCTCCGGCACGGCGTGGCGCCCCCCGCACCGGCAGGCCAGCCAGTAGCGTGCGCCCTTCCCCTCCCCGCCCCCGCCCCCCTCCTCCCACCGGAAATCGTCGAGGTCCACCTCGGCGGGCGCGGCCACGATCCGCCCGCCGCCGCCGCCGGCCGCGCACCCTCCCTCGCTCCTGGCCGCGGACGCGTGGCGGGCCCGGTCGGCGGGGGAGAGCAGCGCCTCGTACGCGGCCCGGATGTCGGCGAAGGAGGAGGGGGGAGGGAGGGTAGCGGGGGCAGCGCGCGCGCTGGCTGCCAAGCCATCCCCTCCGCCGCCGCCTTCGCCCCCTGCTCCAGTCCTCCGCCGTCGTTGCTTGTCCGGATGGCTCCTCCGGGCGGCCGCGGTGAAGGCTCGCCGCAGGGTGGCATCATCCAAGGGCCCGGACGGGGACAGGCCGAGGGCGGCGAAGAGGGAGGCGGAGGGTGAGGCAAGGCGGCCGCCGTCACCATCCATTTTTGTTTGTTCCTGATCTTTTTCAACCCTCACTCGCCCTCTTTCCTGGCGGGGAAAGCGCGCTGGAAGTCGGGCTGGCGTTGGATCCACCACATGTGGGCCTGTCAGAGAGCGGGTGTGTGCGGGGTTGAGCGTGAAGTGCGTGCGTGGTGTGATGAGGATGGAGACAAGGTCGAGAGCGCAACAGGCCGGGTTTTTTGCGCTCTCTCTCCCCCAATGCACACGCACCTGCAGCCCTACCGCCCACGCAATGACAGTCCCTCCCAGCAGGAACTTAGTGCGGGGTTGCATGCACTAGGGTGGGAGGATAGGGTAGTTTGTGCGCCACAGGGCAGTCGAGACAGAGAGATAGAAGAATGAAAGAGGAGAAGGAGACAGACGCTGTTTCCATTTTAGAGAGAAAAGGGAGTACGGTCGCCGGGCCGGCTCCAACCCTGCGCGCCCCTCTTTTCTCGCTGGCAGCGTGCGAGGATACGTATATCCCGTCCTCTTGCAGGCGCCAATTGAGGGCGTGTGTGCGCAACCCACCCAACTCACATTCCAACCTTTTCCTGCCAGCCAGCCGTCGCCTCTCCGCCGATGCGGCCTCTCTCTAGTGGGGCCGCCGCCGGCCGCCACACACACCCTCCGTCCATCCCCCGCACACTGGCGGCTGGCGTGAGCCCTACCCCCTCCACGAGCCCCAGTGTCACGCCACCCCGCCGGGGCCTGCCATCCCTGCTGCGCCGCGCCCCCCAGCAGCCCAAGCCTGGCGGCCCCACCTCCGCCGACGAGGCCGCGTCTGCGGCGGGCCAGGCCCTGCCCTCCACCTGGCTGTTTGATCCCAAGTACGGGCTGCCCCTGGTCAGGAAGGTGAGCAAGATGAGAGCAGAGGAGAGAGCAGAGGAGAGAGAGAGGGAGGGCCAATTGAGGCGCACACGCCCGACCTCCTCTCAACCTCCTTTTTCCCTTTCCCCTTTCCCTTTTTGTCCCAGCACCTCTCCCGCTCCGACCTCCTCCGCCTCATCAGGGCCGGCCAGGTCGCCCGGGTCGGCCTGTTCGACACCCAGGACCGGTCCCGGGACCGCCCCGGCACGCCGGCCGACCCCTCAGACGAGTCGCGCGTGATGCGCCCGCTGCCCGCCGATGGGGCCGCCCTCGTCCAAATGGCGGACGGCACCCTCGCCACGGCGGTCATGCCCCCGCCCGACGTCCGCCTCTGGGTGGCAGCGGAAGCGTGCGGCGTGCCCGCCCTGCGCCTGCCGGCGTCGGGCGACTGGTTGGTGCCCCCGCCCCGGCCCCCACCCCCCGCCTGGGCGGGGTGGGTGAATGATGCGACCCCTTACCTGATGCTGGTCTCGATCTGGGCGGCCGCCCAGCTGGCCGCCTGGGCGCGCGGCGACTCGGGCGACCGGGCCAAGCTGCGGGCGGCGGACGTGGCCAAGGAGGCGGCGTCCCGGGCGGAGGCGGCCGAGGACAGCGCCCGCCTCGCCCTGGAGGAGATGGCGGCCAAAGGCTTCACCGCGCGTGAGATTGAGGGCGAGGCCGCGCGCCAGGGGCGGGCCGTGGCCCGGCCCTACCTGGAAGCCCTGGTCGCCGCGGCGGCTGCCCAGGCGGCCGCTGATGCCGCCTCCGGCGCGGGCGGCATGTTCGGGCCGGCGTACGAGTACAACACGGACGCGGCCTCGCAGGCAGAAGCGTTGAGGGAGGCAGCCCTGAAAGCGGCGGGCGGGGTTGGTGGGGGCGGGGACGGCGACGCCGCCAACCCCGCGGACGCCCTGGACGCCAAGCGCCGGATGAGCACGGTGAAGGTCACGCCCGCCGCCGCGAAAGGGAGGGCGCCGCCGGCGGGCGGCAAGGTGGGCGAGGAAAAACGGTTTGGTGGGCTGACGCGGGAGGAGGCCTGGGGTGGTGGGCCGGCCACGGGCGACGCCGCCGGCGACGATGACACCACCTCCAACACCCGCGCCCGCATGCGGGAGGCCCAACGCCGCCTGCGGGGCGTCAAGCTCCAGTACACGGGCGACCGGCCCATCACCTTCGCCGACGTGGCGGGGGTGGACGCCGCCCAGACCGAGCTGGCAGAGGTGGTCGACTTCTTCGTCCGCCCCGGCCGGTTCGCGGCGTCTGGGGCGCGCGTGCCTAGAGGGGTGCTTCTGTGCGGGCCACCGGGGACGGGTAAGACCCTGCTCGCCCGGGCGGTCGCGGGCGAGGCGGGCGCGGCGTTCCTGTCCCTGAACGCGTCCGAGTTTGTGGAAATGTTTGTGGGCGTCGGCGCGGCCCGCGTGCGCGACCTGTTCGCCCAGGCCCGGGGCATGGCGCCGTCCATCATCTTCATCGACGAGCTGGACGCGGTGGGGCGCACCCGGGGCGGCGCCCAGGGCAATGACGAGCGGGACGCGACGCTCAACCAACTGCTGACCGAGATGGACGGCTTTGGCGGTGGCGGGGCCGCGGCGGGCGGGCCGCGCGTGGTCGTCATCGCCGCCACCAACCGCCTGGACGTCCTGGACCCGGCCCTCGTCCGCCCGGGGCGCTTCGACCGCATCGCGGCCGTGCCCCACCCCTCCGCCGCGGGGCGAGTGGAATTGCTGAAACTGTACCTGCGGGCAGACAAGCCGGACGAGCGGCGGTGCGAGGACGCGGGCATGGACTGGGCCCGCCTGGCCGCCGCGACGGCCGGCTACTCGGGCGCCTCCATCGCCCAGGCCGTCAACGCGGCCGCCATCGCGGCGGCGGACGCGGGCGCGGACCGCATCTCCACGGACCACGTGCTGGCGGCGGTGGAGAACGACACGCTCGGCCCCGCCCGGCCGGCCGCGTCGGGCGCGCGCGCGGCCCGGGTCGCCCTCATCGAGGCCGCCGCGTCGCTCGTCATCACGCTCACGCCGGGGCTGGAGCCCGTCATCTTCAGCACGGTCGTCCCCCGGGACCGGTTCCCGGTGGGGCGGACCGTCATCTCAGCCGACCCGACGCGCGAGGAGACGGGCACGGTCAGCCGGGCCTACCTGGAAGCCCAGCTGACGGCCCTGCTCGCCGGGTACGCGGCGGAGGCGCTGACGTACGCGGCCGACGATCGGTCCTCCCTGCCCGCCCCGCGCCTGGCCCAGGCGCGGACGGTGGCCAACAAGCTGGTCGTCGGCGCGGGCCTCGTACCAGTGGAGGCGCTGGCCAGCCCCGCCGCCGCGGCGGCGGGGACGGGGCCGGCGCCCGGCGCGCTGGCCCTGCCCGTGCCGGGCCCGAGCGGGCTCAACTACTCCATCCCCTCCTCCCTCTCCGACGCGGACCGGGGCGTGGTCGGGGCGGCGGTCCAGGCAGCCCTGGATGAGGGCCTCGCCCGGGCGACAGGCCTGCTGACCCGCAACCGGGGCGCCCTGGACGCGCTGGTGGGCGCCCTGCTGTCCCGGTCCTCCCTGGACGGCGCCGAGGTGGCCCGCATCGTGCGGGAGCATGCGGACCCGGCTGATTGGGCGGCGGCGGAGGCGGGGCGGGAAGGCTTTTTGTGAAAACTCCCCTCCTTTATTTCATGAGCACCCTTGGAGGACCGGGAGAGGATGGGCGACTCGTGTCCTGCATCAGCCTCTAGTACCCGGCGGGCGGCCTGCCATACGCCGGGCGTGTAATCAATCCATTTCACTCATTTCATGCCAGCCGCCCGCGCACCCAGTACCAGGCCAGCGCGGCCACCTCCCGCACCGCCTCGTACGTGGCCGTCGCGCGCTGTGCTGGGCTGGTCGGTCGGTCCACGGGTGGAGCGTGCGCAAAAATGGTGAAGGGGCGGGCGCAGCCTGATTTTGCGTCGCCCTCAAGCACCACGGCTGCTGCCCGTGCAAACGTTCGGGCGGCCCGTCCTAAATGGAAGGGCGAGGTCACGACGATGATGGCGCCTCCACCGCCCTCCATCATCCGCAGGCTGAGTAGGGCGTTCTCCCACGTGGAGGTCGACGCCTCCTCCAGGCGCCAGGCGGGCGGGACGGACGGCAGGCGCAGGTGGGCGGCCGCCACGCCAGCCGCGACCCCCGCTTCGGACCGCCCGCCTCGCAGGCCGTCGCCCGGGTGGCCGCCCGAGAAGATGAGGGCCGGGGCGGCCCCTGATGCGTACAGGTCGGCGCCTGCTCGGGCACGGGCGGCCAGGCCGGGGCCCGCGCTACCGTCGGGGGCAAGGCTGTACCCGAGGATAACGGCGGTGGGAGTGCCGGGTAGGGTTGTTGAAGCGCTGCTGCCGCTTTCGGCGCCCATTGCCCACACCTTGGCGCTCTGTCCCACATTGCGGGCCAGGGCTGCGTGTGCGTGGACGAGCCAGGCATCGACCGCGCCGCCAAGCCAGGCGCTCAGGGCGGCAAAGGCCATCGCGGCGAGTTTTCTTCGCATCGATTTGGGCGCACTCTAAAAAACGACTGCAGCGCAAAAAACGCGACCTGAGCCTCCGTCTCCAGCGCGGCCAGCCGTTCCACGGCCGGCCGCAACGCCGCCAGCCGCGCCTTCTGCTCCGCCACCACCGCCGCGGCGGCCTCTCCGCCATTGCCGCCGTACCCGACCCCGCCCGCCCCGCCCGCCGCGCGCGCCGCCAGGGCGGGCGGCAGGGACAGGTCCGGCCCCAGCTCCAGGACCTCCCCGCCCAGGCGCGCCTCCACGGCTTTCAGCGCCGCCCGCTCATCGTACCAGACCGTGTGCCCGCCTTCCTCTGTCGTCGCCGTGTCGGCCGCCTTGATGGGGCAGGCCGCCCACGGCCGGTACCCCTTCCTCGTCACAAACCACACTTTCTCGGGCAGGGACGCCACAAGCGAAATCGCCAGCCCGCGCGCGCCCGCCCGCCCCACACGGCCGATGCGGTGGACGTAGTCTTCCGCCCGGTCGGCGGGGGGCAGGGTGAGGTTGATGACGTAGGGCAGGGCCGCCACGTCAATGCCCCGGGCCGCGACGTCGGTGGCGATCAGGAAACGGACGGTGCCCGCCTTGAACGCGGCCAGCGCCGCCCGCCTGTCCTCCATGGCAAGAGCGCCACCCAGAACGGCAGAGCTGTAGGGATGCTCCGCGCCCGTCTCGCGGGCGGCGTCCGGGCGGCGGCCCGCGGAGGGAGGGGCGCCCGGGGCCAGGCCGTCCAGGAAAGCCTGCAAGCAGGCGGCGTCATGGTTGGTGCGCACAAAGATGAGGGCCTGCGGCATGTCCAGTGAATCCGCCAGGCGCGCGACCAGGCGCGGCTTCAGCCGCTTGGTCGCTTCCGACCAGGCTTCGGGCGAGTCCGCGTCTGGGGAGAGGAGTGGCGTGTCGTCCGGGCCCCTGTCCACCGCATGCACGCCGTCCGTGGGGACGGCGGGCTGGCCCTGCAACCAGGACCGGTCGGCCCGGGGGTCGACGCTGATGAGGACGTGGTCCACACCCTCCGGCAGGGCGGTCCCGGGCGCTGGGCCGCCGCCCGGGCCACCCTCGCCCCCCTTCAGGTCGATGTGGATGGGGTTGGCGCACAGGGCTGCGGCCGCGGCGGTGACACAGGCGGCCTGGAGGGTGGCCGAGAAGAGGCAGACCTGCAGGCGGGTGGAGCCGGCGCCGCCTTTGGGGACGGACCCCACCAGGGCGGCCACGCCGTGCCCCGACCCGCCGGCCGAGGAGTCCAGCAGCCTGTCCGCCTCATCCAGGACAATGACGCGGATGCTGGCCAGGGACAGGGCCCTGGAGTCCACCAACTCTTGGACCCGCCCGAGTGTCCCAACCACGACCTCAACCTCCCCCGCCGCCAGCGCCGCTTTTTGGGGCCCCACCGCCGTGCCGCCCGTCACGCACAGCGTCCGCACGCCGGGCAGGCGGGCGCCCAGGGAGAAGAAGGTGTCGGCCGCCTGTTCGGCCAGGTCCCGGGTGGGTTCCAAGACCAAGGCGACGGGCGGGGTGGAAGGAGGGGGGGCCGCGTTCTTCTTCGCCTCTCCTCCAGCGCCGGCGGCCGCTGCAGTCGCCTTGGCAGCCGCAGGCAGGGCGTCCAGCCACGCGAACCCGGGCGGCAGTTCGTCTGCCGCCCCACCAAACTTTAAGTGCAGTTCCGCGTTTTTCAGGTAAGCGGCCGGGAAGAAGGCGGGAGAGGCGGCGGGAAGCTCGTAGGCGGGCCCGAGCGGGGCGCCATTTTTGTAAAAGGCGAGGCAGGGCGGGGCGGCGGCCAGGTCGAGGGCGACGCCGACCGTGTCGCCCCTCCCCCAGGGCCCGCCGTATTCTGCGAAGGACCCGCCATGCGCCTTACGACCGGTGCCGCCATACCCCCAGCCCCGGGAGTCCGTGCCCAGGTCGAAGGAGGCGCCTGGGAGGGCGACGCCGAGGCGGGCCAAGCCGTCATCGGCCGCAGTCGCGGACCACCAGGCGCGCGCGCCGCTCCCGCTGGCCACGCCCAGGCTGCCGCGCCCGCCCGCCCAGGCGCCCTCCGCCCGGGCTTGGATGGCCAGGCCGTCTGGCGAGACGGAGAGCAGGCCGTCCCGGTCGGTGGCGGACATGCGGGCGGCGAGCGCGGGCGCGGGAGGAGGAGATGACGATGCGGAGAGAGCAGGAGCAGGCGCCGCTGGTGGTGCCCGCCGCGCCTCGGCCGCCAGTTGCAGGACGGGCAGGGCGAAGGCGCCGGTTTTCCCGGATCCGGTCTCCGCGGCGGCCAGGACGTCTCCGCCCCCCAGGATGAGCGGGACGGCCTCGGCCTGGATGTCGGTGGGGAGGCTGGGAGAGAGAGAGAGAGTAGAGGAGGTTGATGAGGAAAGAGAAGCCAGGGTTCGGTGCGGTCATCGAGAATTGTGGCTTCTTCTTCTCTCCGCCCCCGCTCTCCACCCCACACAAAACTAACCTCCACCCTAGATCCGCGGCAGCCGCGATGAGCTCTGGCATGACGCCTAGCTCCTCAAAGGCGGCGACGGACATGTTTGAAATGAAGAGACAAGAGCAAAACAAAAAAAACAAGCCGCCCGCCGAAAAGCCAGTGTGAAGCATTTTGCGCTTCGTCTCCTCGCTGCGGGCCCTTCAGCACGCGCCCTGGCCACGCACGTTGGCAAAAGGCAGGCCAGGGACGCGCCCCTCCCCCCTCACCCTTTCTCGGAGTCTGCGGTGTGAACGAAAAAAAACAGAGAGGGAGTCTCTCCTGTCCGCTCGCGCACCGAAACTGCCGGCACTCTCTCCTTCACGCCTCTCTTTCACCACCATGGCCATCTCCTCCGACCCGTTCTTCCTGGTCAGGGACGACATTGAAGCATCTGTGAGTAGGTGGCGAGCGGGTGGCGTGTGGACCAGGGCTTGCCTGTCCTTTCGCATGTACACCACTCACGCCGCGAGTCCCTTTCTCCTCACAACCTCCTTCTCCGTCCATCCATCCAGCTCTCCAAAGCCCAGGCCGCCCTCGCCCGGTGGCAGGCCCTGCCCCCCGGCGCGGCGGAACGCCCCCGCCTGGCGGCCACCGTCGCGGATGAAGCGCGCTCCCTGGCCTGGCAGACCGATGAGGTAGAGAAAGCGGTCAAGGCTGCCGCCCGTGACCCGGCCCGTTTCTCCCTGTCGCCCCCGGAGCTGGCGGCCCGCCGGGCCTGGGTGGCGGCCACCCGGTCGGCCGTCGCCGCCCTGGCGGACGGTGTCGCCGCGGGCACGGCCGCCGCGTCTGCCGCCCGGGCCCGCGGGGCGGCCGCCGGGACGGCCGCCGGCCGCCTGGCAGCCGCGGCCGCCGCTGACAACGACGCCTTCTTAGCGGGGGCGGACGCCCGGGCCGCCCAGCTCTTGGCACACCAGGACGCCCAACTGGACGGCATGTCCGCGGCGGTGACCCGCATTGGGGAGGTCGGGCTGGCGATCCATGACGAATTGCAGGGCCAGAGCGTGGCGTTGGACACCCTGGCCGACGATGTCGACTCCACCGGCGCCCGCCTGGCCGCCGCCCGGCGCAAGATCGTAATGGTCCTGGAGAAGGCCAGCCTGAAGGCGCAGCTGGCGGTGGTGGCGGGCCTGGTGGTCGCGCTGGTAGTGCTCACCGCGATTGCGTTCCGGTGAGGGGATGAAGGGGTGAGACTGTTTTTTTTGTAGAGTTTTTGAGAGTGGGGGTTGTCACACACGCGGGGTGCCGCGTCCTCTTCTTCACCTCGATCAGTGCACCGCGAACTCTTTTCTGGTGGGGTGGACGAAAGAGAAAACAGCACTTACCTCAACCACCCCCTTCTTCCGGCGCGACCTGCCCCCCGCCTCCCTTCCTCCTCTGTTTTTTCGCCCGCCCCGCCACCACCCGTTCATACGTCGTCTGCCCGGTGACCGCCAGGAGGGCGTGGTAGGCGAGGAGGGCGCCCAGGGCCGCCCCGGCAGCGACCGCGCCCGCCCCGCCCGCGGCGGTGACGGCGAGGCGGGAAGGCGCCCCGCAGGGGCCGGCCCCGGGCGGTGTGCCCGCGCCCGCGCCGGCCGTCCACCCCACCCACCAGGGCGGGATGGGCTGAGGAAGGGCGGCAGCGCCCGGCTTCCGCCTCACCTCCGACCCGGCGAAGCCGTGCCAGAGGGCGAGGCCGGCACAGGCGGCCTGGAGGGCCGCCTGGGCGAGCCCCGAACCGAGCAGGGCGAGGAAGAGCGCCCGCCCGCGAACGCCTTTGCCCCCGCCGCCCACGCACACGTCATTCCCTACCCAGGGGCAGTGGTGGTCGAACCCGTCCACGCACCGGCCGCAGGTCATGCAGTGGCGGGCGGTGGACGGGACGGCGGGGGCGTGGGGGCAGAGGTGGCAGACGACCCACCCGGGCGGGAGAGGGGGTGGCTGTGGTTGAGGCGCCGGGCCACTTTCCTCGTCCTTGCATTCGCTGCCGTCGCCTGGGGACACCCGGCCCCGTGCCACGCAGGCCGCGCTTGGGGATGTCGGGTCGGAGATTGTGAGAACGAGGCAGGTCGTGGCAGTCGTCAGCGCGAGGAGGGCGTATGCGGCGCCCAGAGATGCCGTCATAACGAGGAGGAGGCTGGTGGGTTTTTCTCCAGGCGTGCCGCCGTCCGCCACCACCACCACCCCCGCAGCCACGCACGGCAGCGTCGCCCAAATAAACGACCCCACCAGCCCGACCCAAACGGCCCAGGCAATGACCTGGCGGGAGGTGGGCGGCCACTGGCAGCCTGTGCGGCGGCGGTGGCGGCGGCGAGAGGGAGGCATAACCGGGGAGTTTTGACGAAGAGAGAGAGAGACGAACAGGCGGTGCTGGATGGTGCACGTTTCGACACACACCCTCCTCTTTTCTCGCCTCCTCTCTCATCCACCCCATAACCCGCCTGGGCTGAGCAACTGAGGCCGCTCCAGGTCAACGTACAGACCGCACGTGCCCCTCGCATCGCGCGGGGCTTCGGTTCTTAGAAAATAGAGAGAGGTCTCTCCTCCGCTCCCCTGCACATTTCTCTCTCTGTCCGGCGGCCAGCGCCTAGCAACGCTCACTCTTTCCTCGCACACTCTCGATGGCCGCCCGCCGCCTGGCCCTGGTGAGTCTGGTTCCTGCCCCCCAGCCCTGCCTCGCCCACCCCCCTCTCCTAGGTTCGGGTGAAAATATCGGTCCTTTCTCACACACGCCCTTTTTTCCTTCTCTCGCTCAAACAAAACACACAGGCGGTCGCTGGCAATGCGCGGCGCGCCCGCCACCTAGCCGACTCGTTCGCGCCCGCCTCGACCACCCGTCCCACCCCTGATGCGGCTTTGTGCGCCCGTGCCCTGTCTGGCGCCGCGCCCGCGGGCCGCCCCGACGAGGGAGACAAGAACAAAGAGAAGCCGACGCCCTCCTCCTCATCGGCCGACCCGGCTGAGCAGTTGGCCGCCTCGGCGGCCGCCGCCGCCGCGCGGGCGGCTTCGGAAGCGGCGTCCGCCGCGGCCGCCGGCATCAAAGCCCGTCTTGGAGGGTTCAGTGACAGGGGTGAGGGTGGTGGGAGTGGAGGCGGCGGGAGCGGCCCGTCCTCGTCCTCCGCGTCTCAACCACCTTCCTCGTCCCTGTGGGCGGCCATCAAGCGGGAGGTCGCCGCCGCCGTCCTGCCGGAGCCCGCCGTCCGGTCCGTCACCCGGGCCGTGGACCCCGCCGCGAAGGGCGACCACCCGGCCGTCACTTCGTCCGACCTGGTGGCCATGCCCGCCCCGGAGCCGGGCGCCTGGGAGAAGCAGTGGGAGCGGGCGGCCGCGGTCCTGGGGACCCACCCGGCCTGGGCGCGTTTATCGAAAGCCATCGAATCCACCGGCGCCGTGCACAAGGCCCGCGAGGTGGCAGACGACCTGCGCGACCGGTGGGAGACGGCGGACGGGCCCTTGGCGGGGCGGGTGGCGGGCGCGGCGGACGCTCTGTTTGCAGAGACCGAGATGGCCCAAGCGCTGAGAGAGGTCCGGCTGCGCGACCCGGCGTTCGACATGGTCGCCTTCCTGGGCGGCGTGAAGGCCGACGTCCCAGGCCTGCTGCGGGCGTACCTGCTGGGGGACGGCCCCGCCATGGCCGCCCACGCCTCGCCCGACCTGGTGGAGCGGGTGGTGGCCGTCCACGCGGCCCAGGCCGCGGCGGGCGCGGTGCCGGATTCCACGATTCTCGACGTCGGCGACGTCGAGCTGGTCGACCTGAAATTCCTGGACGGCGACCCCGCGGCGGTGGTGCAGTTTGCGGCCCAACAGATCGCGTGTGCGCGGGACGGGGCGGGCAGCGTGGTGGAGGGGAGTGCGAACAGTGTCCAGCGCGTGTTTTATCTTTGGGCCCTCGTCCAGGACGCTGAAGGGTGTGCCGGGACCGCGGGCGAGCGCCTGCCGCCCCGGTGGCAGTTGAGGGAGATGATGGTGCGGGGGGCGCACCAGCTGCTGTGAGGGATGAAAGGGGTGGGGAGGGTGTGGAGACGCGCGAGAGTCGCGGGGGCGGCGGAGAGAAGAGAGGGGAGGATGGGTTGAGGGGTTGAGAGACTGATTGTTCAACCCCTTTTTTCCTCACAGCTCTGTTTGTGTGCCTCGCACGCACACCACACCCACACACGCACTGCCGAGAGAGCGTGAGGCTGCCCTGCTACACAGGCCATCCCGCGCCAGTCACATAAAACCGAGAACACCAAAAGCATGCGGCGTGTCGCCGTCGGCCCGGTCGGCACGGGCGCGGCGCCGGCAACCCGCTCTCCGGCGGCCTTGGCGCCCGGCGCCCGGCCAAGGGGAGGTGAGCTTTGGGGGCAATGCGCGTTGCTCTGGTGTGGCGAGCAAGACGCGCTACCAGGACGCGGCGTGCGTGAGAGGGTGCGCCCGCCGGAAGGCGTCCTGCGGGGCGCCGGAAGAGAGAGGACCGCCGGTGGCCAATCGCGCCGCGTCAGCCTAGACAGGGTGACGTTTTTCATCTTTTTTTGTGGTCCTGGAACAGAGCACCTGACCCTCACACCCCGGGATGATGCTACGCCCCTCCGCGCAGATAGAGAGGGGTGTCTCTGCTCTCTACACAGGGGTAAACTGAAATGCTCACACACGCACCCGCTTCCAACGGAAACACAGGCCTCCCACTCCCGCGCACCGTCCCAGCCGCGAAACGCCGCGGCGGCACCGGGCGCGGCGGCGGGCCGCCTCTTCAACCTGCCCAACCGCCCAGCAGCAGCGACGGCCCCGCCCGCCCGTCGCCAACCAAGGCACCCACGCCTCTGCCCACGCCTCCGCCCACCGCTGCTGCCGTCCCTCCGCCACCACCCGCACCACCGGGGAAGGCGGAGGAGGAGGAGGAGGAGGTGATGAAACTGCATGAGGAACTTTTGGAGCAGGTGTGTGGAGAGAAGAAAAGGAGAGTCTCGTTTCCTCGTGCTCCTTTGTTTTCCATCCATTTTTTCATTCTCCATCTTTCCTTTCCGCTCATTGACACAGATAGAGGAGCGCAAGCGCCTGCAAGCCGCCCTCGTCACGAAATTGCACGAACAAGCGCAGCGGGCCGGCGCGTGCGCGGTGGCGGGCGGGACGGAACCGTTTGCCCGCACGCACGCGCCTGGTGCGGGGAGCGCGCCGATGACGACGACGACCGCGCCTGCCGAGCCACCCTCGCCCTCGCCGTCCCCTCCATCCTCCACCACCCCGACCCCGCCGGCGGGGGAGAACGTGATGAACCTGGTGTTCGTGGCCTCGGAATGCGCGCCCTGGTCCAAGACGGGCGGCCTAGGCGACGTGATGGCCGCCCTGCCCAAAGCCCTCGCCCGCCGGGGGCACCGCGTCATGGCGGTCGCCCCGCGGTACGCGGAATACGCGGAAGGCTGGGAGACGGGGGTGCGCCTGGACCTGACGGTCTTCAACACCACCGTGCAGGTCGGCTTCTTCCACGGCTTCATCGACGGCGTCGACTGGGTGTTTGTCGACCACCCGGCCTACCACCACCGGTCGGGCGGGGAGATCTATGGGGGCGACCGCACGGAGGTCGCGTTCCGGTGTGCCTTGCTCTCCAAGGCCGCCATCGAGGCCGCCCGTTGCGTGCCCTGCGGCGGCATTCCGTACGGCGAGGACAACCTGTGCTTCATCGCCAATGACTGGCACGCGGCCTTGGTCCCCGTTTACCTGCAGGACCACTACCGGGAGCACGGCCAGTTCAACTACGCGCGCGCCATCCTGGTCATCCACAACCTGGCGCACCAGGGGCGGGGGCCCCCGGGCGATGCGGACCTGTACGGCGTAGGCGGCCCCCTGCGCGGCGAGTTTGCGATGGACGACCCTGTGGGCGGGAAACACTCAAACATCATGAGGGCCGGCATTGTCGCGGCCTCCCGGGTCGTCGCCGTCTCGCACGGCTACGCCTGGGAGTGCCAGACCATGGAGGGCGGGTGGGGCCTGGACGGCGTGCTGCGGGAGGCGTCCTGGAAGTTCCGGGGGATTGTGGTGAGTGGCTAGGGGCGGGCGGGCGCAGATAGAGAGACGGATGGTATGGTTGGGACGAGAGGCGAGAGCGCAGCGCTCTCTCTCTCTCTACGGTCCAGGGGGGCCGTCGAGTCCAGGGGGGCCGTCGAGCGTGCGTAAGAGTAGGCTCAAGCTCAAGCGCGTGCGGCAAGGGCCGCCTCCCGGCGCGAGAAAACGCGTGCGCGCGTTTTCTTTCAACCTCATCAGCAACTCTCTCTCCCCTCTTCTTTCCCAGAACGGCATCGACTACTCGGAGTGGTCGCCCCAGGCCGACGCCTTCCTAGACGGCGACGGCTACTCCCGGTACGACCCCTCCACACCCGGGTGGCGGGCGGGCAAGGCGGCGTGCAAGGCGGCCCTGCAGGCGGAGCTGGGCCTGCCCGTCAACCCGGACGCCCCGCTCCTCGCCTTCATCGGCCGGCTGGACCACCAGAAGGGCGCCGACCTGATCATGGACTCCTTTGACTGGCTGATGGGCGAGGGTTGCCAGCTCGTACTGCTGGGCTCCGGCCGGCACGACCTGGAGGACGGCCTGCGCCGCCTCGAAGGCGCCCGCCCGGACCAGTGCCGGGCGTGGGTCGGCTTTTCCGTCGCCATGGCCCACCGCATGACGGCGGGGGCGGACATGCTGCTCATGCCCAGCCGGTTCGAGCCGTGCGGGCTGAACCAGCTGTACGCGATGGTGAGTGGATTTATGAGTGGGGACGACCGGGGCGTGGGGCGCGGGGAGAAGAAGAGAGAGAGAGAGAGCGGCGCGCGCGCGCGTTTCTCTCTCTCCACCTCTCCCAATCGTCCTTTCATCATTTTTCTCCGTCCATCTCTCTATCAAGGCCTACGGCACCGTCCCAATCGTCCACGCCGTCGGTGGCCTGCGCGACACGGTCTCCCCCTTCAACCCCTTTGACGACACGGGCACGGGCTGGACATTTGACCGGGCGGACGGGCGCGCGCTGCGGGATGCGGTCGCCAACGCGCTCCACACCTACCGAGCCTTCCGCCCCTCCTTCGACGCCATCGGCCAGCGGGGCGCGGACCAGGACCTGTCCTGGGATGTGGCGGCGGCGACGTATGAGGAGGTCCTGGTGGCGGCCAAGTACCAGTGGTGAATTGTGAGAGAGTATGAAAGCTCTGAGGTCGGGATGGAGGAGAGAGAGAGCAGTCCCCCTATTTTGGGTTGGCCCCGTTCCGTTTATTGTCCGTGTTTGTGACTCACCGCTGGCTAAATTGCGTCACGCAAGAGGGAATAGAGAGAGATCTATAACACAGACACAGGATGGGAGGCGCGCGCGCGCCAAGGGACGCAGGCGTGGCAGGCGCGCCGGGGGAACACGAAAAAGGAAAAAAGAAAAGAAAAAAAACACCCCGCTCATCCGATCGCGACCCCGCCCGCCCCCAGCCGGGCCCGCGCCCGCTCCACCGCCGTCGTCTCCCACTTGCCGCCGCCGCCGCCCTCGCCGCCCCGGCTGCGCAGGCGGCGCACAGCGCCGCCCGCCAGGCCGGGCGGGGGTGGGGCGTGCCAGCGGGTCAAAAGGGGAGGCGGTTGGGGCACGGCGGCCACCATTGCAGGCGCCTTTTTCTTCCCTCCTCCCCTGCCCGCTGGCGCGGCCGTTGCGTCCGCCTCCTTCACCTCCAGCCCAGGCGGCGGCGCAACATTGAACAGGAGCGTGCGCGGGTCCGTGTCCGCGGCGGCGTCCAGCCCCGCCCCGCCCGCCGCGTCGCGCAAGGCGTCGCCCGCCGCGGCCACGACCCAGGGCGGGAGCGGGGGGTTGGACCCCAAAAATGAGGCTGCAGCAGGGCCGCCCGGGCCCAGCCCGAAGCCTGGACCGCCCACCCCGCTCCCGCTGCCGCTGCCGCCGGGCGCGGGCGCGGTGACGGAGCCCATGGACAGTTTGACCCGGTGCCGCCCCCTCACGGCGGGCGCGGCCTGGAGCGTTGCCCGCGCGAGGGTACCGCCCGGGAAGGGGGCAGGGGCCAGGAGGGTGGGCACGTCCACGGGCGCGCCGGCCAGGCGGGCGACCGGCGAGGACGCACCAGCACCGCCGCTGTCGCCGGTGGCGGGGGTGGCAGCGGCGCCAGGGCGACCGAGAGTGGCGAAGCGCGGCGCCGTGGCGGGGGTGGTGGCGCGACCCCCACCCACCCCACCCACCCCACTCCCGCCAACCCCGCCCGCCCCGGACGACAGGGCGCCGCCCGCGTCCGCGTACAGGAAGTCAAACAGGCCGTGCACGGCCCGGCCGCCCAGGAAGAGGAGGGCTTTGGGCGGGGCGCCGCTGCCGGACGCGGCGGCCTCCCCACCCGCGGCCGCGGCCGCAGCCGCCGCAGTCGTGCCGGGCGCGATAGCCGCGCCGGCCGCCCCGTGGTCCTCCCGTAGGGCCGCGACGACGCCCAGGGTGGCGCCCGTCAGGATGGCGGACACCCGGGCGCACCCGCCCACGCCAGCCCCACGGAATAGGACCGCCGCCGGGCGGGGGGCGCCGGGGGGGGTGAGGATGAGGAGGGCCGGCGCGGCGCCCGCCCGCACAGCCCGGTACGCGCTCCGCGCCGCCTCCCGCCAGGCGGCCGCCCGGGCCGCCCGCCAGGAGGGCGAGGCGGCGGCCAGCATGGTCGGCTCCACCCGGCACTCCGGGTGGCGCCAGGTGGACAGCAGGGCGGCGGCGAGGCGGGACGCAGGGGTGGAGGGTGGAGAGGCATGGAGGTTCTGTCCTTCATCACCCAGCCCCAAAGCCGCCGCCGCCGCCGCCCGCAGGGCCGCCGCCTCGGCCGCGCCCGCCGCCGCGTTCGCGGCCGCCAGTGTGTCTTGGAAGCCGGCGGAGGAGGAGAAGCGGACGAGCGCCTTGGCCGTCCAGTCGAGCGGCCAGGAGGGGGAGGGGGCGGGGAGGGTGTCGGCTGTGGTGGTGGCGGCGCCCGCCGCGCCCGCCGCACCCGCGCCCTTCTCATCTCCGGGCGTCCCCAGCAGGCTCAGGTCCTGGGACAGACGAGACACGACGCCGGCGGCCGTGTCGGCCCGGGGCAGGACGGTGCGGAGGGCGGCGCGGAGCTGTGGACGAAAAGGTTTTGAGGTGAGAGTTTTTTTGCCCAGCAGCCCAGCAGCTGTCTGTCCGCGCCTTTTTTTTTCTTTCGAACCCGTCCTCTCTCTTCTCTCTCTCTCCTCCCAACTCACAATGCCGCCATCCACGATGTCCGCCGCGGGAGCCGCCCGCGCGGTCGTCACGTCCGCAAAGGTGCGGGGCCGGGGGCGGGGTGGGGCGACGGGCGCGCCGGCCGCCGGCGGGCTGACGAGGAAGGGCGGGAGGAGCGCGTTGCCGGCCTCCCGCAGGGGGACCCGGGCCTCGGCTTCCGCGTCGGTCAGGGGGCCGATGCCGGAGGCCGGCCGGGGCGGGGCGGGGCGCTTGTCGTCGGGCTGATGAGGGGGCGTGTGTGGAAGAAGTGAGAGAGCGTCGTGTGCGACGCTACCCCGCCATGCACGTGTCGTTGGCGTCCGTGCCAGGGGAAGCTCCGACGCCCGACCGGCTCCAAAACACACTGGAACATGCCCCCGTCCCCCTGCTGGTCCTCCTCGAATCGAAATATCGTACTCACCACACCGCTACCCCGCCGCCGTTTGCCACCGCTCCCGGCGCCGCCGGCCGGGCCGCCGTTTTCACCGCCACCTACCCCGCCACCCCCGCCCGCCGTGTGCTTGACCACCCCGAATCGGGTGGGCAGGCACTGGTGGGATGCAGGTGGGGGTGGGAGGGGGGCGGCTTCCCGGGTGGAGGCCGAGGAGGGCGGCATATGCAGAGATAGCTGTTTTTCGTTTACGGAATTGCGCGCACAAAAAAAGGGCGCGTGTGCTCAGTCAGAGCCACGCGCGCGCGGCAGGCTGGGGGAGAGGATGGGAGGAGGGGAATTCTCTCCTGTGCGTCTGTGTGTGTGCGTGCGAGCGCGGAAGGAGGAGTGTCCTCTCCTGGGCGCTTTTTTCTGTTTCGTTTCTCGCGCTCGAAACAGCGCGAGTGAAGCCTGTCCCTTCTTTCTTCCCTCTCACTCTCACAAAAAAACGTCTTTCTTTCAGCGCACGCGTGCGCACAACACACACACCAACAATGCCACGCCCATCCACCGCCCCCGCTGGAACCACCACCACCACTTCCACCTCTGCCCCTTCCCCTCCACCCCCCTGGGCCCTGCCCCCTCAACCCCCGCCGCCGCCCTGGCGCGCGCCTCCGCCTCCACCAGGCGGACAGGAGGCAGAGGAGGGGGCGGCCGCCCGCCCGGCCTCCCCTCCCCATCCCCCCCCCCAACTGGTCCCCATCCCGCTCATCACAGCCTTGCACCGCGCCTTGAGCGGTGGCGTGGTGGCAGCGGCCCGCCTGCGGGGCGCGGTGGTGGTGGGGGGAGGCAGTCACAAAAGTGGCCCAGGTGGAGTTACAACTGCCCGCTGCACCACGGCGTTCCCTCTTTCTGCGCCCTCCCCTCTCCCCGCCGCCGCCGCCCTCGCCGCCGCGGCAGCCGCTGTGCGGGCCCAGGTCCGGGCAGAAGCAGGCGCTGCAGCCGCGGCAGCGGCAGCGGCGGTGGCGGGGCTGTGTGGGGGCGGCGCACAAGGCGAGGGAGAGGGCGAGGCCGGGGCGGGCCCTTCCCCTTCCTTCAACCACCCGCCGTCAGCCCGGCCGTGCGCCGCCAAGGCCCGGACCGCTGCTGTCCAGACGGTGGGGGGAAAAGGAGGGGGTGTCGCGGGCAGGTCAGGGGTGGGCGGACCACGCCGGCCGGCCGCGGGGCCTCCTGCCGCCGCCCCGCCCCACCCCACCCCGGTGCAGCCCCGGTGGGCGGTGGGAGGACGGGCAGCGACGCTGCCGTTGCCTGCTGCTGCTGCTGCCCTCCGCCGCCTGCCGGTGGCTGTTGATGCGCCCGGTGCGCCGGCCTTGGTCACCGCCGCCCGGGCGGCGGGGCGGCGGGCCAGCAGCAGCGGCAGCCGGGCGCCCGCTTCCTCCCCCTCGCACCAACCCCAGCCCCCTCCAAGCGGCGACGGCCTGGCGGGCGCGATCACGCCCGCCCCGCCACCGTGGGACGACTCATTTGCTCGGCCACCGTCCACGGCGACGGCGACGGAGGCGGCCCGGCATGTTGCTGGGGTGGCGGCGGTCGTGGCGGCAAAAGAGGCGGCGAAGGGTAGTGGCAGGAAAGAAAAAGACGTTCAAGGTATAGCAAAAAAGAAAGGGAGCCTTCTTCGTGACACTCCGCTGTCGGCCGTCGCCCTCCCGGCCCGCCCCCCCGCCCGCCGCCGCCGCCACCGGCGGCCGGCAGCCCTGCCTGGCAGCGGGGGTGGTGGCGGGCGTGAAAACACGCCCGTTCTGCCGGTCCCGGCCGCCACCGCTCCTCCAAAAGCCGCCTGGACGGCAGCGGCCGCGGCGGCTGTCCTGGCCGCGGCGGATGCGGTCTTTGAGAGGGCTGTGGTCGGGGTGGTGGCGGCTGAGATGGGGGGTGGGGTGTTGCGTGTGTAGAGCGTGGAGGAGGGGGTGCCGCTGCTGCTGCTGCTGCTGCTGCTGGGACCTTCTGGGAAGGGCGCCATTGTTTATGATGGTGTTAAGCGGTCCATTATTTTTTACAATTGCTGGCAGCCGTCGCTATCTTCTGTGTCACTCAGTTCTTCTTCCCATCAAGACGTAAGGCAACCCTTCGACAAACGTTGCCCGCCATGGCGCCGATGATGCCGTAAGTAGATTTCTCTTGTATTCTTCCCAAACACGAAGACTCTCTTCAATTTTCATGGAGGGGAGGAGAGAAAGGGCACCCGGCGGGGGCGTAGTGAGTGAGAGATTAGGCGGCGAGGGAATATTGCGCCCTGACGCGCGCGGGATGCAGGATACCCTTTCTTGTTTTCGAGATCGTCCTGCCGGGCGGCCGGCACCACCGTTGTCACTCCTTGGCGATGGGGAGCTGAAGACGCGGCCATTTATAGACATTGAAGAATCGGCCGCAAATGGGCGGGCGTGGCGCCACACCAGGGCTGCATGCGCGCGTGTCGGGTTCCTGCGCAACGGCTCTCTCAGCCGTCGGGAGAGCCGGTGTGTCTCCGCCGGCTCACCCACCGAGGGGGCTGCCACTGTCGCTGCACTTTCTCGCGATGAGAAGCAAAATATTCAACACCTCTCCCTGGGGTAGTATTGGGAGGAAGGAAAGGCGGGACCTGCCGCGCGGCGGTCAAAAAGCATCAGGCGCAGCCGAGAAAAAAACGTGCTTGCATGGATACCCTCGTTGGATGAGAAAGCTAGCCGCTATTTCCTCTCATCACTAGATGCCGTCTCTCTTTTCCGGCCGTGGCCCCGCACATCCAACACGTGGTCTGCCCGGTAACCTCTCACACTCGCACACTCTGACCCGTCCCTCCTCCCCCCCCTCTCTTCCACACTCACGCCCACCACCAGTGAGTATACCTGGCTCTTTGGCTTCTCCTGCATCGTCTCCCTTGCCTGTGCTTTTGGCATCGGCGCCAATGATGTGGCCAACTCTTTCGCCTCCTCCGTCGGGGCCAAGGCCCTGACCATGGGCCAAGCTATCTTTGTTGCGGCGATCATGGAGTTTGGCGGGGCGGTCCTCCTGGGCGCGTCCGTGACTGACACCATCAAGGGCGGCATCACTAAGGTGTCCACCTTTGAGAAGACGCCCGACATCTTCCTTTACGGCTTTGTTTGCGCCATGATCGCCGCCGCTTTCTGGGACAATTTTGCGTGCCACCTGTCGGTGAGTCAGACAAGACGAGCTACGGTGTAGGGAAGCGGTATTGGAGGATGAAGAGGAAGAGGAAGAGGAGGAGGAGGTGGCCAACCACCCAAGCTTGAACCCCTCACACCCTGTCTCACCCCTCTCTCTCTCTCCATCCCAACCCCATGGCAATGTTCAGCTGCCTGTCTCCATGACGCACACCACCGTCAGCGCGACCATGGGCTTTGCCCTCGCCGCCGGAGGCACCAGTGCAGTCCAGTGGGCCCCCCGGAGGAACACCTTCCCCTTTTTCGGCGGCCTGGCCCCCATCTTCATGTCCTGGATCATCACGCCCGGCATCTCTGGCTGCCTCGTTGTCCTCATGTTCATCCCCCTGCGCGCCCTTGTCCTGCGGTCCCCCAAATCGTTTTCCCGGGGCCTCTATGTCTTGCCCGCCTGCGTCTTCCTGACCTTCTTCGTCATCGTCACCTTCATCATCCAGACGGGCTCCAAGAACAACCAGTGGAAAAAGTACAGCGACAGCGCGAGCGTTGGGATCGGGGCTGGCTTCGCGGCGGGGACCGCCATCATCGCCGGGCTGATCGGCTGGCTGTACCTGGGCCCTCGCATCCTGGCGGAATCGGCGGACCGCAAAGCCCACACTGCCGCCATGAAAGCTATCGCCGCGGAGTCCGGCGACTCGAAAATGGGCGGTGAGTCCGAGGCGGCCGCGCGCGCGCGTGCGATTGTTGCCGACATCGATGCGGCCAACGGGGCTGGCCAGCAGTCGGCCTTTGGCGCTCGCCTGTCCACCGCTTGGGCCAACTTCCGGGCGACCCGGGTGGGCGACCTGCTGACCAACAACGTCGTGTCCCGGACCATCTCGTACGGCGCGAATTACAAGGTGCACGACCACATTGCCGAGGAGGAGCATGTCGCTGAGGTGTGGCAGGCGGCGGAAGTGTTCGACGTCGACACCGAACGCCTGTTCCGTTATTTGCAAGTCTTCACCGCGTGCGCCATGGCGTTCGCCCACGGCTCCAACGATGTCGCCAACGCGATGGGCCCCTTCGCCGCCGTCTGGACCACCTGGAGGACGGGCAAGGTGCCGGGGTCCAAGTCCGCTGTGCCCATGTGGATTCTCGCCATGGGTGGGATTGGCATTGTCTTGGGCCTGGCCACGTACGGCTACAAGGTCCTGGCGGTCCTGGCGGTCCGGTCCGTGAAGCTGACCAACTCGCGCGGCTTTGTGGTCGAGCTGGCGACCGCCATGACCGTCGTGCTGGCGTCCCGGTTTGGCCTGCCCATCTCGACCACCCAGACCGTGTGCGGCGCGCTCCTGGCGATCGGCCTGATGGAGGGCGCCAAGGGCGTCAACTGGCGCATGGCCGCCCGCATCCTGGTCGGCTGGATTTTTACCATCCTCACCGCCACCGGCGTGGCGGCCGGCTTCACCGCGTGGGGCCTGTATACGCCCAACAAGATTGCCTCCCTGGCGGCGGCGGCGGCCAAGGCTGTGAAGGTGTGAAAAAAAAAAAAAAAACCCTTGTTCATTTTAAATTTGCATGTGGCGAGGCGTGCACGCGCGCTGGTGTGTGTGTGTGTGTGTGCCCCCCCCCCCCCCGCCCCGCCCCCCCCCCCCCCCCCCCCGCGCCCGCCCCCCCGCGCGGCGGGGGGGGGGGGGGGGGGAGGGGGGGGGGGGGGGGGGGGGATG
>Ga0315287_10001440_pt1 | contig 21924 bp, 17 predicted proteins | sample YL17G11_0_MG_FD_205037 | JGI IMG/M metagenome (GOLD analysis project Ga0315287, IMG submission 205037) | Sediment microbial communities from Yellowstone Lake, YNP, Wyoming, USA - YL17G11_0 | ecosystem: Environmental > Aquatic > Freshwater > Lake > Sediment | place: USA: Wyoming | collected...
TTGCGGCCTATGGCAAAGCCTTCCCCGTTGAGTAGCCCGCTCAGCATGCGGGCACCCGCAAAGGGGTAGTCCATATGCAACTGGTCCAGCCGCCGTATGATCGCCAGATCTTGCGGAGGCATTGGCCAGGGCAGATAATAGACGCCGCCCCGGCCGATACCCAGCGCTTGTGCCTGCTTGGTGATGGGCAATTCGTGCTCGCGGTCGATCATCGCTTTGCGCGTCACGCATGCCGGCCTTGATGAGCGCTCCTTCTAAAAAATCATTCTCCAGCGTCAGTTCGCCAATCTTGGCATGCAGAGCCTTGAGGTCAGGAGCAGGCGCGTGGGTGCCATGCGTGCGGCCATCAAACACGCCTGCCGTTCCCTCCAGCAGTTCCGTTCTCTATTGCGTGATCTGATTGGCATGCACATCAAATGCTTGCGCCAGTTCCGCCAGGATCCGGTCGCCCTTGAGCGCCGCCATCACCACTTTCGCCTTGAAGGCGCCTGAGTGGTTCTGTCTTACACGTCTCATCATGGTTTCTCCTGTCCGCCCTCGTCTCAGAAGGCCAATATCAGACAGAAATTTCACTCAAGCTAGTATGCAGATTTCTGGGGCCTGCTCTGATTGACAACTGCATTGATTTACAGCGGTTCTATCTGCCAGTTCCTGCCCCTTAACCGACAAATTAATCTCCTTGCTGTTTCGTCTACCCTTTGACTGTGGTCTCAACCGAACGCCGCAGTTAGCCGCGCGGCAGTCACGTATGCGTAACTTTGATTATATAGCCCAAAATACAACCTGCAATCACGCCAGCAATCCAAATAATTGACATTTCGATGAATTTGCGCAGATTTGCGGATTTAGTAATGGGCACCAATGTTGAGACTCATTGCAGATGCAAAACTTCATGTCACAGATTTAAGTTTGTCAATGCCCAGCATTTCCATCATCGCCCTTTCGTAGAGGGTTTCGCTCGTCCCTTGGCGCATCTTGTGGAGGAAATACTTCTCGAATGCGACTTTGGCGGTGTGCACCCATTTGCCGGATGATGACCAGTTGACGTTGCGAGGCGGTATCTGCGGTTGCGCAACAAATGCCACGCCTGAATCTCCAAAGTCGGCAAGACAGACGGCATTCCAGGTGCCCTGATGCTTCGGCTCCTGCCCACGCAGGACAAGACCAATGTTCAGCGCTGTTGCCGTAACCATAGATTCGATCATGAAACCTGTTTTTGGCACGCCGCAGGGGACCGGAGTTGGGCCCAGGGGGGGAATGGCCACACAGACGCCTATCGCAAATATGTTGCTGAATTTCGGGTTTCGCTGGTGCTTGTCAATGAGGATGAAACCACGTTGATTGGTGAGCCCTGCAATATCACGGACCGCGGCAATGCCACGGAAGGCTGGCAGCATCATGGAAAAATAAAATGGCAGTTCCTTGCTCGCCTTCACAGCGCCGTCATCTGAAATTTCTTCCACTGTCATCTTTCCTGCTTCGACGGCTTTAACCCGAGTGCTGATCATCCACTTGATATGATGCTGGCGCATTTCGCTCTCTAACAGGCCCTTGGTGTCACCGACGCCGTCGAGGCCAAGGTGGCCGATGTAGGGCTCGGATGTCACAAAAGTCATAGGCACTCGATCACGAATCTTGCGGCGACGTAGCTCCGTTTCCAGGATGAACATGAATTCATAGGCCGGTCCAAAGCAAGAAGCACCCTGGACGGCCCCCACAATTATGGGGCCAGGATTTTTGCAGAATGCCTCAAAGGCGGCAGCTGACCTTTGCGCGTGATCAACGTGGCAGATGGATTGGGTAAAGCCATTGGGTCCAAGCCCTTCGATTTCATCGAATGCGAGTTCCGGACCCGTTGCGACAATTAGGAAGTCGTAAATGACCTTAGTACCGTCCTCAAGCTCAATGGAGTTACTCTCAGCGTCTAGTTTCTTTGCGGCCACCGGCATGAAGTTGATGCCCTTCTGCGCAAATACAGGTGCGAGGTTAACCTCGACGGCATCACGCGTGCGCCAGCCAACGGCAACCCAGGGATTGGACGGGACAAAATGATACTTGGGGTCCTTGGTAATTACAGTCAACGTGTCTTCTTTGCGCAACTGAGCCTTCATTTCATAGGCCATCATGGAGCCACCCAGACCGGCACCGAGGACAACAACATGAGCCATGGTAATTCTCCTAATCTTGTCAATCGCGCAGCAAGCGATCGCTTATGCGCCTGCAAATATATTCGAATTAACGAATATATGCTCTGCTTCTGGATCTCATTGATCTCGGTCAACAATAATCGGCTATTTGGCCGCAATCGGATCATTGCCGCCTGAGTGCCACGTATATCGCTGGGATGACCAACACAGTCAGTGCGGTAGAAGAGGCTAGGCCAAACAGCAGCGATATGGCGAGCCCCTGAAAAATGGGGTCGGCCAGGATCACAACTGCGCCGATCATGGCCGCAATGGCAGTGAGCAGGATGGGCTTGAAGCGGATAGCACCTGCCTCAAGCAGCACATCGACCAGAGCTCGGTCAGGCGTTCGTGCGCCCCGGATGAAGTCAACGAGCAGGATAGAGTTGCGCACGATGATGCCTGCCAGAGCAATGAAACCGATCATGGAGGTTGCAGTGAACGGTGCGTGGAATATCCAGTGTCCGAGCATGATGCCAATGAGGGTCAGCGGGATGGGAGTGAGGATCACCAGCGGCAGTTTGAAAGAGCCGAATTGGGCCACCACAAGTATGTAAATGCCAAGCAGCGCCACCATGAAAGCTGCCCCCATATCGCGGAATGTGACCCAGGTGACCTCCCATTCACCATCCCAAAGCAGGACCGGCTTTGACTCGTCGATAGGCTGGCCATGAAGGCTAATCTCGGGACGCTGCAGTCCTGACCAGTCCATCCGGTCGAGAGCTCGTCCCACTTCAAGCATGCCATAGACGGGTGCCTCAAAGCTTCCGGCGAGTTCTGCCGTAACCATTTCGGCAGGCCTTCCATTGTGTCGGAAGATCGGGAACGACGAAAGCTCGCGGTTCACGCCCACCACGTCGCCGAGTTCGACAACGCCCCGGTTGCCAGGAAGGGCGTTGGCCGGCACCGGCGTTGACAGGGCCTTTTCGTTGATGACCTTGTCTGCGCGGGGAAGCCCCAGAGTAATGGGAATGGGCTGGCGGCCACCGCCACGGTGGGAATAGCCAACTGTTGTTCGGCCGTAGAGGGCCTGTAATGTATCGTAAACGTCGCGTTCCTCAACTTTCTGGTATTCCAGATTGTCCTGGTTGATTATGATGCGAACCCGGGGGGCCTGGGTTCCGAAACTGTCATCAATATCAACAATGAAGGGAACTGCGGCGAAGGCCTCCTTGACCTTGGCAGCCGTTGCGCGGCGGGATTCCGGTGTTGGACCATAGACTTCGGCAAGCAGCGTCGCAAGAACCGGTGGCCCCGGTGGTGGTTCGATGGTTTTGATAACGGTACCAGAGGGAACATCAAGGCCCTTGAGCTTCTCGCGCAGTTCAAGGGCAATGGCATGGCTGCTGCGCGTCCGTGCGCCCTTGGCCGAGAGGATCACCTGGATGTCGCCGAGCTCCGGTGAGTTTCGCACATAATAATGCCTAACGAGGCCATTGAAATTGAACGGGGCCGCCGTTCCCGCATAGGTCTGCAGCGACAGCACCTCAGGAATTGTCGCGGCGCGGTTGGCGGCCTCTTGCAGCACGCGGTCGGTAGCATCGACTGACGATCCCTCGGGCAAATCTATGACGATCTGCAGATCGGACTTGTTGTCGAAGGGTAGGAGCTTGACGGTCACATCCTTGCTGTAAAACAGGACGAGAGATGCCAGTGTTGCAACACCCACCAGCAACAGGAAGGTCCATGCTCGGGCCCGCGACTTCAGAATGGGGCGGGCCACGGCCACGTAGATACGGCCAAGGACGCCGCCCTGGGCTGCACCATGATCATGCCCGGTGGAGGGTCTACCGAGCTTGATCATCAGCCAGGGCGTTACAATTACGGCCACAAAGAAGGAAAATATCATGGCAGCGGACGCGTTGGCGGGGATGGGGCTCATGTAAGGCCCCATGAGCCCTGACACAAACAGCATGGGTAACAGGGCAGCCACAACGGTGAGAGTGGCGACAATCGTTGGGTTGCCCACCTCCGCCACCGCCTCGATGGCGCATTGGGTGCGGCTGCGGCCATCGCCCATGGCCCAGTGGCGTGCGATGTTCTCGATCACCACAATCGCGTCATCAACCAAAATGCCGATAGAGAAGATGAGTGCAAACAGACTGACCCGGTTCAACGTATAACCCATGACGCGGGCTGCAAAGAGTGTGAGCAGGATGGTGGTGGGAATGACAATGGCCACCACCAGAGACTCGCGCAAGCCAATGGAAACGGCAACAAGAAGAACAATGGAAATGGTGGCAAGGCCCAGGTGAAATAAAAGTTCGTTGGCCTTTTCGTTGGCCGTCTCCCCATAGTTACGGGTGACCTGAACATTGATATCGGCCGGAACGACGGCGCCCTTCAACTGTTCCAGCCGCGTGACGATTTCATCTGAAATCACCACCGCATTGGCACCGGCCCGCTTGGCAATGGCCAGCGATATAGCAGGCGCACGAAGAGTGGCACCCAGTTGCTTGGTGACATTGGTCACCCGCCACTCGTTGCTGTCGGCACCCAGCTTCACCTCGGCCACATCGCGCACATAAACGGGGCGGCCATCGCGTGCCGTGATCAGGATATTGCCAATTTCTACAGGACTTTGCAGGGTTTGGCCTGCCATGAGGGAAATCTGCTGGCCAGCATCGCGGATCTGGCCTGCTGCGAAGGCATGGTTGGCGCCGCTGACCTTGGCCTGCAACTGCTGCAGTGTAACGCCATAGAGCGCGAGTTTCTCCGGGTTAGGTTCAATGTTGATTTCCTGAGGCTGGTCACCTGACAGATAGGTGAGGCCCACGTTATCCAGCTTGGCAAGCTCCACCTGCAGTTCATGCGCCACACGGCTCAGTCTATCGGGGGTCCAGCGCACGGTAGCTTCCGGCATGGGCGAGAGTGTGAGCACCACAATGGCCACGTCATCAATGCCGCGGCCGACTATAAGTGGCTCTGGGATGCCAATTGGAATACGGTCCATGTTGGCGCGGATCTTTTCATGCACGCGAAGCACTGCGGTATCCGGGTTTGTGCCCACGAGAAAGCGCGCTGTCACCATGGTTCCATCGTCATGGGTTTGCGAATAGACATGCTCCACGCCGTCGATGCTTTTGATGATAGTTTCGAGGGGTTCCGTGACCAGCTTCACTGCATCTTCAGCCTTCAGACCGTCAGCGCGGACATGAATATCCACCATGGGTACGGAAATCTGTGGCTCTTCCTCGCGCGGCAAGGTGACAAGCGCCACGAGGCCCACCATAAAGGCAGCCAGTAGGAACAGGGGCGTTAGCGGAGAGGTGATGAACAACCGTGTGAGCTGGCCGGCAATTCCAAGCTTCATGGCGTTACAACCCTGTCGCCATCGCGAAGCCCGGAGAGGATTTCAACGCGCGTACCTTCAGGTGTTTCGTATCTTTCACCAAGTGTAACCGCGACATCCATGGGCCCGTCGTCATTCAGCAGGCTTATATAGTCAACGCCGGACCGGAGGTTCACTGCGTCTGGTGGAACGCCAAGCACACTGCGCTGATCAACAGGAATCCAAACCAGAGTGCGTTCGCCAGCAAAGAAATCGCCTAGGCCGCCTACTTCGACATCGGCAGTAACTCTCCCCCCTTCTATCTGTGGGTAAACCTTGACCAATTTTCCTTTGCGGGCGTCTTCCAGTGAAGCCTGTGTACTGGCCAATCCGCGACTTCCAACGAATACGTCGTCGCCCTCCTTAATCTGGGCCGCATGGCGTTCTGGCAGGGAAAGCCGGAGGAAATATCCGCCCCCCGCAATCGTCGCAATGGTTTCACCGGGCATCACTACCGAGCCACGGGTTACCGGCACTGACAGCACCCGGCCAGGGGCAGGTGCCAGCACCTCACCTTCCGCGCCTTGCTGAATGACAATGGCACGCTCCGACTGGGCGGCTGATATCTGGTTGGTGATCACATCGACCTGGGTCTGTAGGGTATCGAGCCGGCTCTTAGCAATGTTGCCGGAGGCAAATAGAGACTTGCCGCGGTTCAGCTCCGATGTGGCATTGAGTAACTGGGCGTCGAGCTCCTTCATCTGGGCATCGATGGCGTCCGTGCGCAGCGCTAGTTTATCATCAACCACCTTGGCGATTACGTCATTCGCCTTGACCAAGCTTCCTTCTTCCACATTAAGGGAGAAGATAGTGCCGCCCAAGCGCGCGCGCGCCTGCACCATGTCACGGCTCTCAACACTGCCGAAGACGGCCTTCAGTTCGGTTTTCGGTGTCGCATGGACGGTGAATTCACCGCCAACCGCCTGAGCTCCCCCCAGGAAACTGAACATGGCAATCATCAGAAACAGTTTCAAGACCGGGCTATGGCGCATAGTGAAATCTCCGAGGGGCAATTGACTAATATTTATACATCATACAATGTTAAAAGATGCAGATAACTGACTTAGCAAAATCGGCCGACCACGCCGCTGAATTTCTGAAATCCCTAGCGAACTCGCAGCGCTTACGCATTTTGTGCCTTATCATGGAGGGCGAAAGGCCGGTTGGTGAGATTGCCGAGGCCATCGGCGCCAACCAGAGTTCCGTTTCGCAGAACCTATCGCTCATGCGCCGCGAGGGGCTTGTCGTGCCACGTCGTAGCGGGCAGACCATCTACTACAGGCTTGCCGACAAGAAGCTCGTCAAGATATTTAAACTGCTCAGCGACATGTTCTGTCCTTCAGACAAGACTTAGCGGAAAGCCTCGCCCTTGCTGAGCCCGAGGGCCTTGAAAACCATCGCGGCAGGGCAAAATCCGGTGTATGATGCCTGCAACATGTTCAGTCCCGCAAAGGACGTCAGCAACAACCAATAGGGCGAAACAAAATAAGTGAGTGCAACTGATGCCAGCACCACACAGCCCGCGAAGGCCAAAACCGCTCGATCAATATTCATTTCTGTCTCCTCAAATGATAACCAAAAAGGCCGTTGTAAGTTCAACTCTTCAACATATATATTATAATATTCTAATATACAACACTTCTTAAAGTATATGGCAAAAGGCAAATGGACAAAATTATGAGGGACCCTTTCTAGAATTCCTTTGTGGTAGTTTCCTACTTGTTAGTAGTTGCAACAGCAATCCTGATGTTGTCCTTGATTTGGATCAAAAAAACTTATTATAGCTGGCATGATTTCAAACGAGAGGAGGGCAGTATAGTGTTAACGGAATTCGTGAATTCGGCGACATCGATCACATTGTTCATGGGAAGAAGCGCGGCAATTGGGCAGGATGAATAAAGCTTATCTTCGTGTAACTATAAACAAGGCCGGACCTGTCATCATCGGCTACCTTCACCGCGAGGTGAGGTTGCTCGATGTCAATCGCGATGTCTGCTGTTGGTGGCGCTAGCTTGATCCGCTCTAGATTCTGTTCATGGACCATGAACCAGTACTTGAGCTTTGCTAGCGTATGCGTTGCGGCAAGTGCTATGTGAAGGGAAGAGGAGCCACCCCAACCACACGCTAACAAAGATCAACAAAGATCATCTGAGTGATGCTTTGCCAATCCTGCCAGCCTCCATTCGGTCAACAACATTCGGGAGTATCTCAAGTATCGCGAAGATGACTGCGCCGGTGAAATCGTCGAAGCCAAGTGCGTTTCAGGGAAATGGCTGGAGGCGCATTTGAAGGAGGACAAATTACTTCCGGTGCCAACGGCTATTATGTCGGCAAGTCGTTGGCAATTTAAAATTTCAAGCCAGACCTTGCCAAGCCCGGCGGCGAGGTTAGTGTCGCCGTCCTGGGCAGCCCACACTGGGCGCGCTTACTCTCCTAGCCGCCCTTTGATCCCAGCGGCAAGCGCACGCGAGATTGACGTCATTTGGAAATATATATGAGGTTGCTACATGATCACCACTATCCCGGGCCTACTTGACACTATCCGGGGCCGTTTTGCCCATATCGACGCCTGCCCCTTCGCTGGCCCGCGGATTTTTTTTGAGAATGCCGGGGGAGCGCTGCGGCTCAAGTCGGTCATCGAGACGTCTGCCGTCTATGCCGGATACCCCGACAATCAGGGACGAGAAAATACGGCTTCACATGCGCTAATGCAAACAATCAGCCGCGGCAAGGCCGATATGCGCACCTTCTTCAATGCGCAAACCGGGCAGGTCTTCGTCGGCGAAAGCGGGACTGAGGTGCTGTTTCGCCTGATTCGGACGGCGGCACTTGGGTCAGCAGCCGGCGGAACCATGCTCGGCAGCACTCTGGAGCATCCTGCATCGCGCAGCGCCATGGCCCGATATGCCAGCGTCACAGGTCGCCCGCATGTTCTCGTAGCCCACGACGACCTCACCGGAACTGTCGATGTGGCAGCCTACCTTCGCCACATCGCGCCCGAAGTGCGCGTGGCCACCATCATCCAGACGTCACCTGTCACCGGAATCACCGTCGACGTGGCATCCATCGCCCGGGCTATCCGGTCAGCATCGCCGGACTGCTTCATCATCGTCGATGGCATCCAGCATGCAAGCCATGGGCATATCGACGTTGCGGCTTACGGCGTCGATGGCTATGCCGTGTCGCCCTATAAGATTTTTTCCCGCCATGGATATGGCGTGGGTTGGGCCTCCGATCGCCTCACATCGCTACCCAAAGATGCCCTAGTTGGGGGTGCCCACACAAACTGGGAACTCGGCACGCGAGACGCTGGCAGCTACGCCACCTTCTCTGATGTCGTAGACTATCTCGTCTGGTTCGGCGGGCATTTCACGCAAGCTGCTGATCGCCGGGTGCGCCTTGAAGCGGCTGCAAAAGCAATCCATGACCATGAACAGCGGTTGGCGCGCGCGATGATACACGGTACAGGCAATCTGCGCGGCCTTGCGCAGATTCCGGGTGTTTCCATCATTGCGGGCGCCGATAATGCAGGGCGCGAGGGCGTTGTCTCGTTCATGCTAGCGGGCATGGACTCCGCTGATCTGGTTGCCTTTCTCAATGCCCGCGGGATACGGACACACGTCCGCAAGGACGACCACTATTGCGGCAACGTATTGCGTCCTCTCGGTTTCACCTCGTGCGTGCGCATATCGTTCAATCACTATAACACTGAACAGGAAGTTGCGCTTCTCCTCGCTGCCATGGATGAAGTGTGGGAGCCGCAGCGATAGTGCCGCAATGAAGCGGCCGAATTATACGGTTGCGCCGGAGTAGAACTGCGGCCGAGAGTGCCATATGCAAAAGCAGGCAAGGGGCCGGGGATGAAGACAGTGGAGCTTTATGCGTGGGTTCGGCATGCCAACATGATCGAAGTAATCAGCGAGCGTGCTGCGGCAGATCAGTTCAACATCAACGCCAGAACTGCCTCGAGGATGCTGAAGTTCTCGGTGCCGCCTAGATCCGTACGCAGGAAGCCGTCGTTCCGACCAAAGCTTGATGGGTTCAATGGCGTCATTGATGGAATTTTGGCGGCCCACAAGAATAGTCGAAAGAAGCGGCGGCATAAGGATTTTTCCAATAATATCGGCCCTTAGCAGACGTCACAGTTGAGTCAAATAATGTCCGCTTCGCTTGGCGGACATTTCGAAGTTCAACTCTGATGTCTGTTTTGAGCCGATAGTGTTGCAGGAGTCATTTTGCGCTACAGAGCAGAAATTTTCCGGGCCGTGGGTCCGGTATTTAAAAACTGTGTGTGGGACTACATCACTGTGAGTTGAACTCATAGGCGACTTTGGCAACGCCTCTGAGGTTGCTTCGACCAACGATTACTGCTTGTTGCTACGTCTTTTGGCGGGAAATTTGTGACACTGCATTTAAGGACTTTTGCATCACTATCGGCCCAAAATAAACTTTCGTACGCACGCGATACGTCGGCAGATTTGCTCCTGTAACGCCGCGTGTTTCTCTGAAAGAATGCGGATGTACAAAAAATAGTTTTTATTGTACACAGAAATTAGCCGCAGAAAACTTGCTCCATTTGGGGCAAGAAGTCTCACGACATGGACGCTCGCAATATTGATTGTTCGCTCCTGTCGCATTAGAAAAATACCTTGAATAGGGAGCAAGGATATCGATGCCGATTACACGCCGCGCACTGCTGACTTCAATGCTTTTTGCCGGATTCGTTCCCAACTCTCAGGCGCTTGCACTTTCGGGCGAGCCCTTTCCGGTCCGCGAATCCGAACCGCGGATGGTCGACTACAAGTTCAGGCGGCGCGAGATGGACTATAATACGCAGGAGCCTGCGGGGACCATAGTCGTCGATCCGAAGCACTGCTTTCTCTACCATGTTCTAGGCAACGGCCGGGCGATGCGCTATGGCGTCGCCGTGGGCAAATCGAGCATGGCGTGGTCAGGCGAAGCGGTAATCAAGCGGATGGCGAAATGGCCAGTATGGGTTCCCGCGCCCTACCATCTTGAGCATATGCCCTCACTCGCCAAATACATTAATGGCATGCCGGGAGGTCTCGACAATCCGCTGGGCGCGCGCGCCATGTATCTCTATCAAGGCGAAGTCGACACGATCAACCGCATCCATGGGGCGGCCAAGCCATCTCAAATCGGGGGTAAAACCACGGCGGGATGTATCGGCATGCTAAATATCGACGTCATCTACCTCTATGATCAAGTAGAGATCGGAACCCGCGTCGTGGTATTGAGGTAGTATGGGATCGCGGCCGGAATAGATGAGCAGGAGCTATCAGTAGGATTCGCACTCAACCTCACGTATCCATTTGCAAAATTTTTTTTGGTATGTAAAGGTATCAATGCAAGCGCACCGGGATCACTTGTTGCAGGACATCACCCGCTGCACACACTGATGCCTATTATCATAACGAAAGCGAATAAGATTAGTTATGTTTTGGGCCGCATAGGTGGTGACGGGCTGATGCAGAAGCAGTTACAATTGATTGTTGATTTATGTGATTGGCACTTGGCTATGTGTCTACTATCGGTCTGATCATTTTCGCGCCCGCCAGTATGCTCATGGCTCGTCTTGGTGTGCGGATCGCTCATGCGTTGCCAAAGCGTGCTCTGGAGGTGAGCTTCGGTATTTTTCTGATTCTGCTCAGCGTCCGCTTTGTCTTTAAGTATTTTATGAAGTAGCAGGCACTATTTCGGCTTAAGGTCAAAAGCGAGCTTATACCGATGGACCCAAACTGATCCGAGTAAGGCCAATTTCGTTCAGTAACCGGAGGCCGTACCCGCCGGCCGCCGATCATCATGGGCACCATATAGCCGGCCAGGAATAGGCCTATGGGCTGCCATGGCGTCATTCCCGGTTGATGATGCCTGTGAAACCGCCGCATCCTCGGGGGGGCCAATGAGAATGGCTTCAGCGGCCCCCCACGGCGCTTGCTCGACGACTTTATATCCCATGTCAGTCAAGAGCTTGACCGTATCAGGAGAGAGCGCGAAGGGTTCAACAGTAATCTGATCCGGCAGCCATTGATGATGTAGTCGGGGTGCATTCACCGCCTCCTGAACCTGCATTCCATGATCAACCACATTCATGATGGCCTCCAAGACAATTGTTATGATGCGCGAGCCACCCGGGCTACCGACCACCATAAGTGTTTTGCCGTCCTTCTTGACGATCGTGGGGCTCATGGAGCTAAGTGGCCGCTTGCCGGGTGCGATCACATTGGTATTGCCTTGCACCAGGCCAAACAAATTGGCCACCCCCGGCTTCACCGTAAAGTCATCCATTTCGTCATTGAGAAAGAAGCCCGTATCTCCAGCGATGACCTTCGCACCAAAGTAGGCATTGATGGTATAGGTCACGGCCACGGCATTGCCGTTTGCATCCACGATGGAATAGTGGGTCGTCTCGGTGCCCTCATGGGGGGCAATGCCGGGCTGGACATCCTTGGAATTGCCAGCCTTAAGGGGTTCTATCTTCGCCCGTATCGCTGCCGCATAGTCCTTTGACAGCAAACGATCCAAGGGATTTTTCACAAAATCCGGATCGCCCAGTTCAAAATTGCGATCAACGAATGCATGACGCATGGCCTCCACCATGACGTGAATGCTTGCTGCGGAGTGAAATCCCATCGCCGCGATGGGGTAGCCTTCCAGGATGTTGAGGATTTCGCATAGAGCGGTGCCGCCCGAGCTGGGAGGGGGCACCGCGATCAGTTCGTAGCCCCGGTATTTGCAACGCACAGGTGGGGCTTCAGTCACACTGTAATCCGCGAAGTCCGTCTTTGACAGGATGCCACCATTGGCTGCACTTGCGGCAACAACGGCATCGGCAATGGACCCCCGATAAAAGGCATCGGGCCCCTCACTTGCGATTAGCTTCAGGGTTGCTGCGAGGTCTTTCTGCACGAAAACATCACCCATCTTCCAGACTTGCCCGGCGTTCAAGAACGTGGCGGCCACATTGGGCTGGGCAGCAAAATTCTTTGTCGACGTCGCAAGAATATCGATATCCCCCTGCTCGAGAATGAAGCCCCCCTCGGCAAGTTTGATCGCTGGCGCCATTACCACGTCCCGAGGCAGCGTTCCATATTTCTGGAGCATGGTATCCAGCCCAAGAACTGTGCCTGGCACGCCGACCGCAAGGTAGCCCTTGAGGCTGAGGTCAGTGACTACCTCGCCCGTGGCATCAAGAAACATATTCTCGGTTGCTGCGAGCGGCGCCCTCTCACGGAAATTGATGGAGATATCCCGCCCATCTGAAAGATGCAGCGTGGCAAAGCCACCTCCACCGATATTGCCGCAGCAGGGATTGGTCACAGCCAGTGCGTAGCCTACGGCCACGGCGGCATCAATCGCATTACCACCCTGGCGCAGGATCTGCACTCCCACCTCCGAGGCTAGATGTTGAGAAGTGACGACCATTCCTTTATCTGAGCTTACCGGCTGTCGCGTCACTGCCTGGGCGACAAAACTACTCAAAAGAACGCAAAACGCCGCGAGTAGTGCGATACGGGGAAGAATTGCCATGTCATGTGCCCCTTTTGACCTTCAGTATGAAGTGACGCCCATTTGACGCCATTAGTTACGCGGGATCAAGGAGACTTCAAGGCTCAATGAGAAGGCTCAACGAGGCGCATGCCTCAATTCCAGCCAGGCAAGGCGAAAGCTTCTTGAAAAAGCAGAGAGCCCGTGAACGCCTCAACTACCGGCGGTCAACTACTCGGATTTCCGCATTTCTGCCTCATGTATGCTCTCCATATGGCTACGCTGAACCTGAAATCCTCCTTCTTCAAGTCACACAAGTTGTCCTATGAGATCTGGGCCCGGTCACGGGGGAACTTATATTTCATGCCTAACTCGCTCTCGCCAGCGCTATGTCGGTGTCACCGCCGGCGAACCCAAGTATCGCCCTATCCAACACAATGTGGAAAAATCTTCGCATACCCACAAATTCAAACCTTGGAAGATTGCTGCGTATTGTGCGTTCGAACAGCAAGGCAAGTCCATAGAATTTGAACGCTATTTAGAGAAGGCTTCCGGTCACGCCTTTGCCATTGCGCAGTCTTGGTAGAGCTTTGTCACTCGTTGACGTCGACAAGCTCTTTCTTGTGCCGCCGCACCTCCACCCAATCAGACTTCTATAAATGTATCGGTGCCGTAGGTATTGAGAATATGCGGGGCTTCCCGGAGGTCAACGCCCGAGGTCGCTCCAAAAGGCCACAAAATTCCATCTACGACTGCTAAGCTCTGCACAGCTGACGAGACCACAACCGCTTACTGAGCATGTCAGCCGCGCAGTGCCTGCTGGATACAGCGATCACTGTTGGAGGAAATCTCCGCATTTGGGGGCGGGCAGTGTGCCCCATGGCATGATGGGAACTGTCGAAGTCGAGTTCTGCGGGCTGCCGTCGATCAATTTGTCCGTATAGGCGAGATACACCAGAACGTTGCGGATTGGATCGCAGCCTCGCACGATCTGCATCTTCTTGAAGAAAAGTGACCGACGCTGCTGGTAGATTTCAACCCCTTGCGAGAACTTGTCCTTGAGGGTAATGGGCCCCACCTGGCGACAAGCCAGGGATGTTTCTGAACGCTCTTCTGCAAAGCCTGCCCAGCCCGCCCAACCGCCAATTTCCGGCACGGTAAAGTAGCAGGCCACACCGACAACCCCTGGGTCATCAATCACATAGGTTGCGAGCTTGGCATCGGGGGATAGGAGATGGAAAACCGTGTTCTTCTTAAAGATTAGCGTGGGGTCATCGGCTGATTGTGCAAGACTTGAGGCTGCTCCGATGGCCAGAAGTGTGAAGGCTGTAAGCGTCCGCAAGATCATGTTCATTCTGTTCTCCTATTCCGATGCCTAAATAGGAATTATATCCGGAAATTCAAGAGAATTTTTTGAGGCGATCTAAACCCAACTTGAGATCATCAATGAGGTCCTCGGGGCTTTCGAGGCCGATGTGGAAGCGTAGTGCAGTGCCAGCCGCCACCCATGTAGTAGCCGCACGCTTGGGTTTGAAGGGCACCACGAGGCTTTCATAGCCGCCCCAGCTGTATCCCATACCGAACAGTGTAAGATTTTCGAGCATGTCGGCAATGCCAGCCTGGGAAGCGGGTTTGAGCACAACCGAAAACAACCCGGAGGCGCCGGTAAAATCACGCTTCCATATTTCATTGCCGGGCGCATTATTGAGGGCAGGGTAGAGCACCGTGTCAACTTCATCACGGCTGCGCAGGAATTCGGCAACCCTGGTGGCATTGCGCATATGACGTTCGAGGCGGACATCGAGCGTGCGCAATCCGCGCAGAGCGAGATACATGTCGTCGGGTCCGGCAAACTGTCCCATGGTCTCGTAGGTTTCCTTGAACTGATCCCAGGTCGCGCGATTGCATACGGTTGATCCGAGCATGGCGTCGGAGTGTCCAACGATATATTTGGTTGCGGCCTGGATGGAAATGTCACAGCCGTGCGCGAAGGCTTTGAAGTAGTGGCCGCCCGACCAGGTATTGTCGAGAAACATCAGGCAACCCTTGCTGTGTGCCACTTCGGCGATGGCAGGAACATCTTGCACCTCCATCGTTTCCGATCCGGGGCTCTCGCAGTAAATCACGCGGGTTTTGGGCCCGATCAATGTCGCGATGCCGCGCCCGATCAGCGGGTCGTAATATGTTGTTTCAATACCGAGCCGTCGTAAAATAGTATCGCAGAAATGCCGACCCGGTTCGTAGACGGTATCGGTCATCAAGAGGTGGTCGCCGGTCTTGAGGAATGCCAGCAGAGTGGTTGAAATGGCTGCAAGCCCTGAAGAGGACACCTTGCAGGCGTGCCCTCCCTCAAAGGCTGCGATTGCTGTTTCCGCGGCGCGCGAGGTGGGTGTTCCTCTGCGGCCATAGGTATAGGGTTGGTCGGGCCTTAACAGGGACTTCACGGTTGGAAAAAGCACCGTCGACGCGTGGTAAACTGCTGGATTCACGATGCCATGTTCGCCAAACTCGCGCCCCGCTGCTACCAGGCGTGTTTCGGGCCTCAAAGAGTTCATATCTGGTTTGTTCTTTGCCATGTCGCGTCCTACTGTTTATGCTGCAAGCCATACATGCCAAGCTGCGCCCGAGAAAGCAAATGAGCGACATGTCACCCCTGCAGCCATTGCTGCTCAGGCTGCTGCGGAGTGCTACCCTGGGCGCTGCCGCCCTGCTGGTCATTTTCTTCGGGCTTAACCTATGGCAGGAAACACAGGTCCATGGCTTTTGGCAGTTCACGCGCCAGGACTGGAGGTTTGTCGGATTACTGGCGTTCGTGCTGGTATGTGCCGTGCTGCTTTATCGAGCCATCAGCCGCGAGATGAGTAATCCGGGGACTTGAACCTGAGGCGCCAAACCAGTAGCTAGGCGCCATGGAGACAGGTGTGAGATGATGAATTCCGAAAAGCGCGTGGCTGATAAGAAGGACTGGATCAAGGGGGCGACCGGCGACTGGGAGGTCATTATTGGCCTCGAGGTACACGCCCAGGTCACCGCCAAATCGAAGCTGTTTTCGGGTGCCTCCGCCGAATACGGCGGCGAGCCGAACGACCATGTGTCGTTGGTTGATGCCGCCATGCCCGGCATGTTGCCGGTTATCAATGAGTATTGCGTCGAGCAGGCCGTCCGCACCGGCCTTGGTCTCAAGGCAAAAATCAACACCCACTCCGTGTTCGACCGTAAGAACTACTTTTACCCCGACTTGCCCCAAGGCTACCAGATTTCCCAGTTTAAGCAACCCATCGTGGGCGAGGGCGTAGTTACCATCGACACTGATGACGGCAAGTCCGTCGAGGTGGGCATCGAGCGACTGCATCTCGAGCAGGACGCCGGCAAATCCATGCACGATCAGCACCCCACCATGAGCCTCGTCGACCTGAACCGCTCCGGCTGCGCCCTCATGGAGATTGTCTCCAAGCCCGACATGCGTTCCTCTGAAGAGGCGCGCGCCTACGTGACGAAACTCCGCCAGATCATGCGTTATCTCGGTACCTGCGACGGCAACATGGAGCAGGGATCACTGCGCGCCGACGTCAATGTGTCCGTGCGCAGGCCCGGCGACAGATTTGGCACCCGCTGCGAAATCAAGAATGTGAATTCCGTGCGCTTCATGGGCCAAGCCATCGAATACGAGGCCCGCCGCCAGATCGGCATCATTGAGGACGGCGGCAGCATCGACCAGGAAACCCGCCTTTACGATCCCAAGAAGGGTGAAACCCGTTCCATGCGGTCCAAGGAAGAGGCCCATGACTATCGCTACTTTCCCGACCCCGACCTGCTTCCGCTCGAATTCACTGCCGACTGGGTCGCATTCGTTGAGAACAGCCTGCCAGAACTGCCAGACGAAAAGCGCAAGCGTTTCATGAGCGACTATGGCCTGTCTCTCTATGACGCCAATGTGCTGGCTATGGAGCGCAACTCATCAGATTTCTTCGAATCCACCGCCCGGGGCAGGGATGGCAAGGCTGTCGCGAACTGGGTGATCAACGAGCTCTTTGGAAGGTTGAACAAGGAGGGCAAAACCATTGAAAATACGCCAGTTTCCACCGCCCAGCTGGGTGAACTCGTTGACCTCATCGCAAATGGCACGATTTCCGGCAAGATCGCCAAGGACGTGTTTGAAATCATCTGGAGTGAGGGCGGTTCACCAGCACAGGTTGTGGAAACCCGCGGCCTCAAGCAGGTCACCGACATAGTCGCCATCGAAATGGCGGTTGACGAGATCGTGGCTCAAAACCCTGATAAAATTGCGGCTGTATTGGCAAAACCATCCATGCTGGGGTGGTTTGTGGGCCAGGTCATGAAAACCACAGGTGGCAAGGCCAACCCCCAGTCCGTTAACGATTTACTTCGCAAAAAGCTTGGAATTAACTAATTAGTTCAGCATTTTAGATAAAATTTCCGTTTTGATGAATTATCCGCTATAGTCCGTGTGCAGAGTTATTCTGCACGAAATGACAAGCGAGGGCGGTACTATGGCGAAACCAGCCAAAAAAGTGGCGAAGAAACCTGTTGCCAAAAAGGCGGTAAAGAAACCTGTAGCCAAGAAGGCTACGGCTTCGCCACTGGCCGCCAGCGACAAGCAACGATTTACCTTGCATGGCTCAAACATGTCGGGCCCTACCTATACGGCTGGCCTGATGCTATCGCTGAGCCGCTATCCTTTCTCCTACATCCATGTGAATTTGCGCGAGGGCCAGCACAAGCAGCCGGATTACCTGGTCAAGAACCGTTACGGTCAAGTGCCGTCGCTTCGAGATGGCCAAATGTTCCTGGTCCAGTCGGCCGCTATTCTCGAGCATCTCGCAGAAAGCCTGAAGAAATTCGAGGGCAAGACACCGCTGGAAAAAATCCGCATCCGCGAGTGGCTGTTCTGGCAGTGGGACAAGCTGGCAGTGCCCTTGCTGCGGCTTCGGGCGCGCAATCGCGGCTTCCGCCAATTCGGCGATGAGATCCGCACCATGTATGACACGGAAGCCAAGGCAGCGCTCGCCGTCATCGAGCATGAACTGGCAAAGTCAGAGTGGATTGTCGGCAAAAAACCAACCGTTGCGGATATCGGCATCTACGCGGTGGTGCGCTATGCGCCCGAGGCCTTAATTGACCTTACACCCTATCCCAATGTTAGTGCGTGGAAGAAACGCATTGAAGCTTTGCCGGGTTTTGGTACACCCGAACAGATCCTGCCCATGGAAAGCAAGCTTCTGTAATCACCAGCGAAGGCATTCTAGGTGACTGATATCCCCGAGCATGGTGCTGCGCCTGCACCAGCAACCGAAACGTCACAAGCAAAGCGGCGCCGGCGACATGGCTATCTGGGCTGCCTTCTGGGGCTCGCCTGCGCTTTTGCAGGACTAGCAGCCGGCAGGTTGGGCAATCTGTGGATTGCCTTTGATGTCTTCTCGCAGGGCACCCTGCAGTTCGTGTGCGCCACCGTGGCTTTCACCATCGGACTATTCCTGCCACGGGGCAAAATCATGATCTCGATCGTCCTGCTGATCTGCATGATCTTAGGGATTAGCGTGTGGCCCTACTATGCGAGCCAGAGCGTGCGCGTCGTGGCGACGGTGAGTGAGAGCGAGCGTGCGCTCCACGTGGCCACCTTCAACGTCTGGTATTTCAACAACAGAGTAGATGATGTGAAGGCCGAGATCGCACGAATTGATGCGGACGTTTTCGCCGTTATCGAGTTCAACCCGGTTGTCGGCGCGATGCTTGACCAACTCAAGAGCCGGTATCCTTTCCAGGTGAGGTGTCCGGAGGGGACCCATTGTGAGCTTGCGATCCTGTCAAAGTATCCTGTTAACAGTTCCAGCATTCAGGTGGATTGGACCGGGCCTGACTTCATCAGTGCCAATCTGGGCAACAATTTCGGGGGGCTCACGATCTTCGCAATTCATACGACGCGCTTTCCCCATCCCAGGGCTCAATTGAACCAGATGAAAGCCATGGCGGCGAAGCTTGAGACGATACCCGGACCGCAGATCGTCATGGGTGATATGAATGCCACCCCGTTTTCTCGCGTGGTCCAGACGCTGGCTACCTCGGCCAACCTGGGCCACCTGACCAATCTGCCGACCTGGCCCGCCAGACTGGGACTGCCTCAGGTGGCGATTGATCATATCTTCGCAAGCCCTGCCATTCACGCCATTGAAAGCGAGAGAATCGGCAATAACGCAGGCTCCGACCATTTCCCGATTTTCATGAAACTGGCGATTCCCTTAAAATAGAATTCGTGAAATCTGGTAAACCAGTGCTGAATGCTGGACACTTGGCTTTCAGGTTTGCCACGAGTAACTCTTTGATATTGCGATATTCCCCTAACATCAGGGATGCCTCGTAATTTCCTGTTGGGGTTTTGTTAAGCGTGTCGCTTAACCCCGTTTTGGCAGACTAGGCTTCAATCTCACCCTTAACACCCTGCGAAGTTGAACCTGCAGGGAAACTGAGCCGATAACACATGATGGGGTTGAAGATGAGAAGGCAAGTTACGGAAGAAGCACTGGAGATCTCGGTGGCAACGGCTACGGCCGAGGCCCTCTTGGAAATTGGCATGAAATATTGTACCGGCCACGAAGTGGCGCAGAACCTGGTGAGTGCGCACAAGTGGTTCAACCTTGCAGCCATGAAGGGCAGCGAAACCGCCAAACTCTATCGCTGCGAAATTTCTCGTGAGATGAGCCCAAGCGAGGTGGCTGACGCCCAGCACCAGGCGCGCGCCTGGCTCACGCTGCACTAATTGTTGAACTGACCCTCATTCACCAGTTGGGCGGCAGCCTTCTGGTATTTCGCAATGCCAGTCTCTTTCGTGAAGAGATCGAAGAGGGGATTGATGAGTTGCGGCTGCCGGTAGGAATAGACATCGGCAACGTCTTCGGTCCGTGTGGCTATGCTGGGGCCAGCGAGGGTTGCAAGGGTAAGCAGGCAGCGGCATCAAAAATTCAACGGGGATCTTCAGATGACTGGTTGCATATTAGCAGCTATTCAGAAGCAGGTTAAAACCTAGTGTTTTACTCGGCTACTAGAAAATATGCTGGCGGCCACGCAACTGCGCTTGCATCACTATTCAAATCACGGCAAAAGCGCGGCTCAAGTGGAGACGTGGCCGAGTGGCTGAAGGCAACGGTTTGCTAAATCGTCATACGTGTTAAGCGTATCGAGGGTTCGAATCCCTCCGTCTCCGCCAGTACATGGTTTAATTCATTGAAATGTATAGACAATTTTTTCCATCTGTTGTCTTGCCCATATATTTGCCCATACTTCGGTTTGCCATGCGGCCTCCACAGGGCGATTAACGTTCTTCAAAGCGTTCTGGTAGCACCTTGGCTATTCATTATATATATCCAGGGGCACCGTATATTTGCTGCCCGCTATTCTCCCAAAGTGCGCCTACGAGACGTGATCGCGGGTGACAAGGCTGCTGCCGCTGCGTTGCTCGAGCGGGAAGGGCTCGAGCTGGTGTCAGGCATTGGGGTTAAGTTGGATGTCGGCCCCTGAGGCAGGCAGCAGGCCTGCGGCGATCCCCGGCACTTGCGTTTCCTTTTATGACAGCCGTTAACCGACAAAACTGCCACCCTCTAGGGCACCGACGCTTTGCGTTTACTATTCTAGATGTCGGTAAACCGACAAACCTGCCGCGTTCCGATTGACGCTCGTCGGTAGCGGTAAATTCCGAGATAATTCCCCAGGATGCGGAATTGTGCCCCTGAGGTCATCGCGCCACTCCAAACCGTGACAGTTTTCTCAACCGAGGGGGTGAAAGGCGGTGAAGGCTGACTTGCCGCAGCCGGCCAGCCCCAGAAACAGCAGCAGCGCGGGGTATGGCCAGAGCGTGGCAGGTCAGTCATCGGTTGGCCTTTCGGTCGGGCTGGAAGCGGCTTGAAAAGGTCGGGAATTGAACTCGTCGCAGCGGCGCGGCAGCCTTGAGCCGCAGAACACCTGCCTGCGGTCAGCTGGCCAGACCTATTGCAACCGCTTCATCGGCGGCGCGATCCATTTGCCTTCCAGCGACTCCGCTTTCGGCCAGTAAAGCCGCAAGACCACCCAGAAAGGTCCCTTCGGCGAGGGCAGCCAGTTGGCTTCCTTGTCCTTGCCGGGTGATTCGTTCTGGACATAAAGCGTCAGCCCGCCGTCATCATCCATCTCGAATTGCGACAGCATGGTCGAGTTCAACAGGTAGCGATTGATCGGATTGGCGACGAGCAGGCTCGCCGGCTGATCGTACAAGGTCAGCGACCAGAACGAGTTGGCGGGCGGCAACTGGCCATTCTTGAAGCGTAAGGTGTAACGATTAACGCCGTCCAACTTCTGCCCGTCCCCGTCCACGAAGTAGGGGAGATAAATTGCCTCTTCCTTCGAGAGGCCGTAAATGCCGGTCACCGCGGCGCCCATACGGTAGAGGTAATTGTTCTTGAGATATTCACGGGTACCAAAAGCGTCGCCTGATGTCACTTCCCCTTTGTTGATCCGTCCCAACAAGTTCATAAATTCGGCCCAGGCGTCGGCCATGCCGGCCTCGATCGCCTGCTTCGTTTCCGGTGAAAGCTTGCTGGCATCGAAAGTCTGGCCCGCGCCAACGCCGATTTTGGCGAATCGGTCCATGAGGGCCTTCTCAGATGGATGGGTCGGGCAGAACCGCAGGTAGAAGTTCAGCAGCGTGTAGAACTCGAGCGAGGTCTTCTGGGTGACCGGTGTGAGTGGCTTGGGAAAGTCGATCGAAGGGGCAGCTTTGGGCGCCGGTTGGCCAAGGAAGGCTGATAAGGGCTTCACAACATACTGCGTCTGAATCTTCTTGACGTTGTCGAGGTCGGCGGGATTGAAGAGCTGCGTCCGAAACTGCGCCGAAGCAATTTCAGTCTCGCAACG
>Ga0315287_10001443_pt1 | contig 21907 bp, 20 predicted proteins | sample YL17G11_0_MG_FD_205037 | JGI IMG/M metagenome (GOLD analysis project Ga0315287, IMG submission 205037) | Sediment microbial communities from Yellowstone Lake, YNP, Wyoming, USA - YL17G11_0 | ecosystem: Environmental > Aquatic > Freshwater > Lake > Sediment | place: USA: Wyoming | collected...
CGACGATGGGCAGGCCCGCCCCCCCCCCCGCCCCCCCCGCGCGCCGGCCCGAGAAGACCCGCCCGGGGCGGCCCCGCCGGGCGCCCCCGGCCGCCCGCGCCCCGGCCCCGGGGCCCCCCCCCCCGCCCCCGGCCCCCCCCCCGGCCTCCCCCCCTCCCCCCGCCCGGGGGGGCCCCCCCCTGGCGGGGGCGTCGCGGGGGAGTCGAGGGTGAAGTTGGGCGGTTTCTCTCGAGGTCGCGGTTGCTTCGAGGTCGGGTTTTTTTTTCTTTCGCTCGATCGGTCTTTTGTTCGCTCCCCCTCTCTTCTCTCTCTCCATTCTTCCTCCTCTCTCTTCCTCTTCTGTTCACTCACACTCGACCTCCCGCCGGACCCGCCGCGCTCGCCCAGGCTCGAGCGCAGGGCGGAGTAGGGGGCCAGGTCCGTGGCGTAGCCTCGCGACGGCGAAGAAGTGGAAGCGAGGGCAGCTGCAGATGAATTGTGTTTGGTTTTCATTGAGAGGAGGAGAAAGAGTATTTTCTTGAGCTTTTGAGACATCTCTTCGATCTTCTACGTTCACAGCGGCGTGCACGAGACAGAGGAGCGGCCGTGGGGGTGCGCCATGCAGCGAGAGTAGGCACGAGGAGCCGGGGAAAGATAGGAGATGAGGGAGCGAGGGCACGGCGGGCGACGGCAGAGAAAGTATTTTCAGCTTTGGACTTCTGCTGTCTCTCTCTCGCGCGCGCGGGGACCGTCTCTTGCTCTCGTCCCCGCGCCGCAGAGGTAGGCAACGGTTCTCTCTTCACGAAATGAGAGTCGAAAACGGCTGCTGCTGCGCAAGAGCGCAGCGAGACGGACCTGCCGATGGGCGCCGCAGCAACGCCGCCGCCGACGACGACGCAGCCATCGTCGCTCGCCCAGCGAGCGCAGAGAGCAGCGGCGCTGCTGAGGCTGCTGCGGCTGCTGCTGCTGCTGCTGTCTGCGCCATGGTGACGGTGATGACGAGAGTGTGCTCTTGCTTTGCTCTCTCTCCCTTGCAGCTTCGTCTCGCTCTTTAAGAGGAAAAAGTGGGAGGGGGCGAGAAGAAAAAAAAACGCGATGCTCGCTCACTAAAAAAAAGAGAAACAGCTTTCGACTAAAAGAACAAAGACTCTCCGTTTTCGCCCTCTCAGCACCGCGAGCCCCCGCTACGATGCAGACCTCGGCCCGCGCCGTCCTCGACAAGGTAAGAGAGAGAACGGAGAGGAGGAAGGGCCAGCGAGCGAGCGAGAGAAGCAGTCGTCGTTGCTCGTTTTCCCATATGCCGCCTCTTCATCTTCGCTGCCCTCTTGCTCTCGAGCCGCCTCTGCTTCTCATGCAGAGGTGCTTCTCACCTCTCTTCCTTCTTCTTTCAACCCGTTTTTCTTAAAACAGGCCCGCGGCGCTTCGGGCGAGCTCGCTGGGCGGATCACCGGCATGCGCTTCGCCTCCGTTATCGCCGGGGCGGACAAGGTGTGCAGGAGGAAGAAGTATCGAGGAAGCGGAAGAAAATGCATGGCAAGACCGACGTGCCTCCTCTTTTTTCTTTCAATCTAACCGCCCCTTCTTTCCCACCTAAAATCGACAACAGGCGCCCATGTCCAAGATGGAGCCGACCGAGTACCTTAACGACCGCTACACTGCGATGGAGGAGAGGCTTGCGGTGAGTAGGAGCGGAGAAATGAAGAGCAGAGAGAGGGGAGCTTGGAATAAACCAACTCTTGTTCGGCCTCACGAGCGAGAAAACCGGCCGCCCTTGAATCAACCGTCGTTTTTTTCTTCGTTTCAAGTGCTCTGGTCTCACGGCCTCTCTTCTCTTTTACGCTTTATTCCACCCCCTAAACAGATCGTTCGCAAGCGCCTCAACCGCCCGCTGACTCTAGCCGAAAAGGTGAGTGAGATTGAAGGGAGGAGAAGAGGGAGAGAGGGGAGACGGGATGAGAGAGGAAGAGAGAGCTCGATCTCGAGGGCTTTTTTCTTTTTTTCTTTTTCCGCCCTAACGAGAGGGAGGCCATTTTTTTTCCTTCCTTTTTTTGCTCCTCGCTCGAGCTCCCTTGCGAATCTTTGCTCGCGCTCCTACCGCCCCCTTTCGGGAGAGACGAGAATATGAATTCGACTCTCAAAAAGAGGGAGAGGAGGGAAGAAGAGAGAAAAGAAGACAAGAGAGAGAGCAAGGAGCAAGTCGCTTCCTCTTCTCTCTCTGCTCTTTTTTCTTCATGACCCCGACCTCTTCCTGTTCTTTGCTCTTCCTCTTGTTTTTGCTCACCTCCCCCTTTCTCTCTCTCTTTCCCTTGCTCCAAAATCTCCAAAATCCCTTTTTAGGTTGTCTACGGCCACCTCGACGACCCCGAGGGCCAGGACATCCGCCGCGGCGAGTCCTACCTGCGCCTGCGCCCCGACCGTGTCGCGATGCAGGACGCGACGGCGCAGATGGCAGTCTTGCAGTTCATCTCCTCCGGCCTCCCTCGCACGGCGGTCCCCTCGACGATCCACTGTGACCACCTGATCGAGGGCACCACCGCCCCTCAGGACGACCGCGGCGGGGGCTTCGGCGGCGTCGCCGACCTCAAGCTGGCCGTCGAGACCAACCGCGAGGTCTACGACTTCCTCGCGACGGCGGGGTCCAAGTACGGGATCGGCTTCTGGAGGCCCGGGTCCGGCATCATCCACCAGATCGTGCTGGAGAACTACGCGTTCCCGGGAGGGATGATGATCGGCACCGACTCGCACACGCCGAACGCTGGTGAGGAAGGAGAGCATCGGATCGGAACTTTTTGGAGGAGTTTTTCTTCCCTTTTGAGGTTTTATTTTTGACCCAGACGCTCACGTTTTCCTCCTCCTCCTCCTCCCCCTCCTTCATTCTCTCTTCCAACCCCCCTTCCTCCCCCCTCCTCTCCCCCCCTACCAAGGCGGCCTCGGCATGTGCGCCGTCGGCGTGGGAGGCGCGGACGCCGTCGACGTCATGGCCGGCCTCCCCTGGGAGCTCAAGGCCCCGAAGGTCATCGGCGTCAAGCTCACGGGGACGCTCTCCAAGTGGACCTCCCCGAAGGACGTCATCTGCAAGGTCGCGGGCATCCTCACCGTGAAGGGGGGCACGGGCTCGATCGTCGAGTACTTCGGCGACGGCGTCGACGCGATCTCGGCCACGGGGATGGGCACGATCTGCAACATGGGCGCCGAGATCGGCGCGACAACGTCGATGTTCCCGTACAACAAGCGCATGCGCGACTACCTGGTGGCCACGGGACGCACCGCGGCCGCGGACCTCGCGGACGCGTTCGCGGCCAACCTGCGCGCCGACGAGGGGGCGGAGTACGACCAGATCATCGAGATCAACCTGTCGACGCTCGAGCCGCAGATCAACGGGCCCTTCACGCCCGACCTGGCACACCCTCTGTCCGAGTTCGCCGCGGCTCTGAAGAAGAACGGCTGGCCTTCCGAGTTGGGCGCGGGTCTGATCGGTTCGTGCACCAACTCGAGCTACGAGGACATGCAGCGCGCCGCGTCGGTCGCCAGGCAGGCCCTGGCCGCCGGGATCAAGGCTAAGGTTCCCTTCACGATCACCCCGGGCTCGGAGCAGATCCGCGCGACGATCGAGCGCGATGGTTTGGTCGAGGTCTTTGAGAAGCTCGGCGGAACCGTGCTGGCTAATGCCTGCGGTCCTTGCATCGGGCAGTGGAAGCGCACGGAGGTCGCCAAGGGTGAGTTGAGCTGGGGGGGGGGGGGGTATTTCTTCTTTCCGGGGTCGAGGTTGAGGTCGAGAAAGAACAGAAGAAGAAAAAACTCACTCCTCTCCTTTCAAAAAAAAAAAACTTCTTCAGGCGTCCCCAACTCCATCGTCACCTCCTACAACCGCAACTTCGCCGCCCGCAACGACGGAAACCCTGCCACGCACGCCTTTGTCACGAGCCCCGAGCTCGTCACCGCCTACGCCATTGCCGGCGACCTCTCGTTCAACCCGGAGGTCGACACGCTCGTCGGCGCCGACGGCAAGGAGATTTCGCTGACTCCCCCCGTCGGCGACGAGCTGCCGTCGAAGGGGTTCGACCCCGGGATGGACACCTACCAGGCCCCGGCTGACAAGCCCGACACGGCCTCGGTGGCCGTGGACCCGAGCTCGAACAGGCTGCAGCTGCTGGAGCCGTTCAAGAAGTGGGACGGCAAGGACCTCGAGGGTACGGATGAAGTTTTTATTTTCTCTCTCTCTTTTTTTGCTCCTTTCTTTCTCTCCCTTCTTTGCCTTTTTTGCCCCTTCCCCGCTCACCAACAACCTTCGAGCCTCTCTCTCCCTCTCGTCCCCTCCCTCCCCCGAAAACAAAAAACAACAAAGGCGCCCGCGTCCTCATCAAGGTCAAGGGCAAGTGCACCACCGACCACATCTCGATGGCCGGGCCGTGGCTGAAGTACCGCGGCCACCTCGACAACATCTCCAACAACTTTCTGATCGGAGGCCTCAACATCGAGAACGAAAAGGTCAACTCCGTCAAGAACCAGCTCACCGGAGAGTACGGCGGCGTTCCGGACGTCGCTCGCGCCTACAAGGCGGCGGGCGTCGAGTGGGTCGTGGTGGGAGACGAGAACTACGGCGAGGGCTCGTCGCGCGAGCATGCCGCGCTCGAGCCCCGCCACCTCGGGGCGCGCGCGGTGATCGTCAAGTCGTTTGCCCGCATCCACGAGACCAACCTGAAGAAGCAGGGCCTGCTGCCGCTGACGTTTGCCGACCCGGCGGACTACGACAAGGTCGGGCCCTTCGACAAGATCTCGGTCTTCGGCCTGACGACGTTTGCGCCCGGCGTGCCGCTGAAGCTGGTCGGGGAGCGGCCCGACGGCTCCAAGTACGACTTCGCCGTCAACCACACCTTCAACGACAACCAGATCACTTGGTTCAAGGCCGGCTCGGCGCTCAACGCGATGGGCGAGGCGAACGCGAAGAAGTAGAGGGAAAGAGGAGGAAGGGGGGAGGGAGAGTTTGTTTTTTGTTTTTAGAAAGGGAGGGAGAAAAAAGAAAGAGAGTTTTTTTTGTTTAGTTTTGGGGGCAGAGAGATAGGGGGATGGAGAGAGAGACTTTTAGGTTTTGTTACCTTCTTCGATAGCGCTCTCTCCCTTTCGGAAGCGCGTCTGTTTTCGTTGGCGGCGCGCGAGAGAGGTGTGTCACTCGAAAAAAATCACCACACAGAATAAAAGTTTTCTTTTTCCCCCTTAAAAGAGAGGGAGGTCGTCGAGGCCGAGTTTTTTTTTTTTTTTTGGAGGCGACGATTCTCTCTTTTACTTTTTCATCTCTTCTTCTTCTTCTCTCTCTCTCCCTCTCTCTCTTCTCTCTCGTTTGCTTGTTTCGAGGGAGAGGGTCAGAAAGGCAGACAGAGCCTCCAGAGGCGCCTTCTCCTTGTCTCGGACGAGAAGCCCTCGTCTGGCAAAGAGGGCGTGTCGGAGAAGAGAGGAAGGAGAGAGAAGAACAAGGCTCCGGTGGCTAGACCGGGGGGAAAAGAGAGCGAATCGCCCCCGCTCGCCTCTCCTTTCTTGTGCCAGACCCCCCTTCCGCTCTATTCCGTGGGCGGGTGAGGCCGCATCGGACACAGCACCACCATGCAGGTCGATCCCAGCGGCGTCGCGGCCGAAGCCAACAACGACGTCGACATCAATATCGCGGCGGCCGACTCGTGCGGCGGCGACCTCCTCCCCGCTCCCGTCTCGATTCGACGGGAAGTCTTCGAGTTTGGCGCGCTCCCGGTGGCGACGTGGCTACCGCGCCTCGACTCGCCAAACGCGCTGCCGGGCTTGCTGGCTGCGCTGCTCGGCCTGGCGAGCGAGGCAGACAGACCGGGAGGCAGGCGTGAGTTTCGAAGTTTGTTTTCTGGATTGAGAGATTGAAAGAGGGCATCGATTCGATCGCCCGGCTTGCCAAGCTCAATTTATCTCTTTCGTTCTCTATTTTTTTTACAAACAAACAGGAATGGTGCCCCTCGCCGCGGTCGCTGACGTGCTCGGCACATCTCTAGATCACGTGCAGGTGAGAAAATCGGAGTAGGAGAGGGAGAAGAAAGGAGACAGAGAAGAGAAGAAAGAGAGAGAGGTGAAATGCTTCCTAGTCGACGTTTTTTCCTTCTTCCTCAACCTCTCCACCTCTTTCAAAAAAACTCTTCCTCTTCAAAGATCATCGCCGACGTGCTCGACTCCGTCGCCGACGAGGGCGACGCCGACCTCCTCGAGAGCGCATCAGCGACAGTGACGACGACGGTAACGGAGTCGACGCCAACAACAGCAGCAGCAGCAGCGGCAGCAGCAGCGGCGGCGGCGGCGAGCAGCTCGAACGTGACGACGCCGGCCGTTGCCCGCTCGGGCCCCGGAGCGGCGGGGGTCTCGGCGGTCGACGCCCACGCGCTCGCGCTCTTCCTGTGGGTCCAGCTGCACCTGCGGGCCGCGAGGAGGCCCGAGACGATGGACGTGTGGCCTCCGGGACCGGGGGAGAGGGCACCGGCGGGGGCGCTGGAGGCCGCGCCGGGAGAGCCGCTCTCTCCGCGGCGGGTCACCGCGGCGGCGGCGTTTGCGAGCGAGCAGCAGCAGCACTCGCAGCAGCACCACCACCACCACCACCATCATCACCACCACGGCTCCCACTCCACCGTCCACGTCTCCCACGCCCGCACTTCGCCTTTGGCGAGGCGAGAGCTCGCCGACCACGTCGCCGCCGCGAGGGCCGCGAGGGCCGGCTACCTCGAGCACGTGCGGCGCTCCGCCCCGGTGCTGCTGGCTTTGGTCGCCGACGCCCCGGGGGCCACCGCCGCCGCTGCTGATTCTGCTGCTTCCTCTGAAGCTGCCATGGACGGCGACGGCGACGGCGGCAACAGGGCGACGGCAGCAGCAGCAGCGTCCTCGTCGCCGCCGCCGCCGCCGCCCTCTTCTGCGCCGCCGGTCCCGACCCACAGCGCCCCGGCCCCGCCGCCGCCGGCGACGCTCACCGCCGCCGAGTTCGACCGGCTCGGGCTGCTCTTGCGCCCGGCCGCGGCCGGAAAGTGGTACAGGAGGAGGAGGAGGCGCCGGTTCGCGGCAAGGGAGGAGCCGAGGGGCGGAGCTGCTTCCGCAGCCGCTGCCGCCGCTGCTTTGGCAGCGGCGGCGGCGGCGGCAGCGGCAAACTCCGGAGGCGAGACCCCGATGGACGAGGACCTCCCCTCCTCCTCCAACGCCCAGGACCACAACGGAGACGGGAAGCCGCAGCAGGAGCGGCAGCGGGAGCGGCTCGCGCGCAGGCGAAGGCGGCAGGACAGGCCCGCGCCCACGCTCTCGTCGGTCGCGCCCGGCTTTGCCTGCGGCCCCCGCCCCTCGCCCTCCGCCGCCTCCCCGCCCTCCTCCTCAGCGCCCACGGGCCCGCTCGCGGCGTGGCTCCGCTCGGCAATCGGGGACGACCTGAGCCCCTCTGAGGCGCTGGCGTGGCCCGTCCCCTCCTCGGGCCGCGCCGGCCCGCGCCGCGCCTCCTCCTTCGCCTCGCCGTCCCCGCTCCGTCCCGCCTCCCTCGACGGCGCCCGGGGCGGCGGCGGCAGCAGCAGCCCGCAGCACACCCCGACGAACGCCGGGGCCGCCGCCGCGGCGGCCGCCCTCGAGGCGGCGGCCGCGGCACCTCCCGCTGGGGTCCTGGTGAGCGGCTTCTCCGGGGACGGGGAGGGGGAGGAGGCGAAGGCGGCGACGCCGGCAGCCCCGTCGCCCGTTGTCGCGGCGCCGCTGCCTCCAGCTGCGGCGTCGGCGGCAGCTGCCGCCGCAGCAAGCTACTCCTCTTCCTCTGATGACGACGATTTCGAATACGACTGGGAAGAGTGCGACGAAGACGAGGCAGAGGCCCTCGACGTCGACGGAGCCGTCGCCGCCGCCGCCGCGCCGGCCCCGAGAGGGGGTCGAAAGAAACTCGCCGCGCCGCCCCGACCACCCTTTGCGCCCTCGGTCGTGCCCGGCTCCGTGGACGTCGTCGGCGTCTGCCGCTCCACCGTGGCCCGCGGCGAGGCCAGCTTCCCCAGCGGCACGCTCCGCGTCGCCGACTGCCACGACGCGACCATCTACGCGCTCGCGCCGCTCGACCGCGCCGCCGTCGTCGCGTGCTCCGACTGCACGATCGTGCTCGGCGCTGTCGGCCGCGCGCTGCGGCTCGAGCGGTGCGAGCGCGTTCACGTCGTCGCCGCCGCGGCTCGAGTCTCCGTCGACTCGTGCCACGACTGCGTGCTGTCGCTGGGGACCAACGGGAGGCCGCTGGTGCTTGGGTCTTCAAGGGGGCTCAAGTTCGGGCCGCACTGTGCAGGGTAACAGAACGTGTTTTCCCCTTTGTGTCCCATTATTTTTTGCTTCCGGTGCTTTTCTTTCAACCCCTCTAATTAAAAAAAATTGCTCAACCCTTTTCCCACTTGCCTTTTTTTTCCTTCCACCCAAAAAAACACAAAACAAAACAAAACGCAGGTACGCCCGCCTCCGCGCGCATATGGCCCTCGCCGGGGTCACCACGGAGCCCAACAGGTGGGACGCGCCCTGCGGCGTCGGGAGGGAGCCAGTGCTCGCGCCGCCGCTGCCGTCGCCGCCGCCGTCGCCTTCGTCGCCCTCGACCGCCGCGGCCGCGTTTGCGTCGCCGTTTTCGTCCGCCGCCGCCGCCGCTGCGAGCAGCGCCGCGGGCGCGGCCCCGGCCTCGCTGCTGGAGCCCGACAAGTTCGCGCCGCTGGTGATACCGTTCGTGGGCGGCCCGGGACCGCTGTGCGGCGGCGCGGCGCTCCCCGACGGGTCGAGGCTCGCCGCCGACGCCGGCGCCCTGCTGGGGCTCGCGCCTGCGGCGGCGGCACACGCAGCGGCGCATGGACCGAGCCGCCAGCCCTCGGGAGGCGGCTTTGGCGGCGGCGATGAAAACGCCAACCCTACTGCCTCCGCCTCCGCGCTGCCGACGGCGACGGCGACGGCGACGACCTCCCCGGCCCCCTCCACTCCCTCGTCGCCCACGGCCGCCGCCGCCGCCGCCGCCGCGGCCTCGGCGCGCCTCGCCGCCGCGAGCCCCTTTGCGCTGCCGCGGCGGTACGCCGTTGCCCGCGAGCGCAAGGTGTCGGCGATCGCAGACCTGCGCTCGGCGGTGCGCCGGGCCGCGCTGGGCGAGCGGGCGACGGCCGAGCTGCAGGCGAGCATCCAGGCGCACTTCAAGGAGTGGCTGGCGTCGAGCGGGCACATGCGGCACGGTGAGTTTTTTCTTTCTTTCTTCTTCGAGAGAGAGGTCTCGAGTTGTCCAAGGTTGAAAGAAGAGAGAAACCAGAAAAATGCTCACTCTTCTCTCATCTTTTTCCGTCTATTTCTTTTCGACCCTCTTCGACTCTCACAAAAAAAATAACAGTCTACGACCTCGCGAGGCTCGAGCGCGAAGAGGCCGGCGGGAGCAGCAGCGGAGGCGGAGGAGGCCGGGCGTGAGGACTTCTGTGTTTTTTTCGGTTTTGTTTTACTTCTCCTTCTCTTTCCTTTTTTCTCCGTCCGAATTTCTTTCCTTTTTTTGTTTCCCACGAAAGCCGCTCCCGCGCGCGGCACCCTACCCTAGAACAGAATTCAGAGAGAGCGAAGGAGCACGAGAGAGAGAACAGAGTCAGTTTTCGTCCCCCCCACCTCCCCCAGAGTGCAATGAGAGAAGAAAAAACAAAAACAAAGCGAAGTCTCCCGAGACTCGATAACACTTTTTGCTTTGACTTTGAAAAGGGAAAAGGAAGACGTCGCTGTCGCCGTTCGCCTTTCGCCGCTTCCCGCTCGCCGCTCGCCGCTCGCCGCCATGGGCCTCCTCCGCGGCCGCCGCGGGATCTCGATTCTAGCGGCGGCGATGCTGGTCACGGGGACTCTCAACACCATCGCGACAAAGCTCCAGGTGCGATGATCTGACAAAGGCTCCATTCGACATTTCGCCCCGCCGCCAGAAGCACCTGAGCCCTTTTTTCCTCTCTCTGACGACGCGGGCCCCGCCATGCGCGTCTTCTACTCCCTAGCGAGCCGTTTGCGTGCCGCCAAAAAGCTTCGCAGGCGCGGATAACGCGATGGGTGATTGGACCATGCGATCGACGTCGTCGTCGTCGTCGAAAAAAGACTCACGCTTCACTCGACCCTCCTCCTTCCTCTCTTTTCTTCCCTCCTTCAGGACACCACCGTCGTCGGCAGGGACCCCAAGACCGACCAGCCCGTCTTCTTCTACCACCCGGCGCTCCAGTCTGCCTTTATGTTCTCCGGCGAAGCTCTCTGCCTGGCCTTACACGCCCTCCTTAGCGCCAAAGCCAAGAGAGCCGCGGCCGCCGCGGGCCGGCCTCCGCCGCGCAGGAAGGCCACGCGGGCGACGATCGCGGCCTTCGCCGCCCCGGCCTTCCTCGACGCCGCGGGCACGACGCTGATCAACGTGGGGCTGTTCTACACCGCAGCGAGCACCTATCAGATGCTGCGAGGGACGTTGGTCGTCTTCGCCGGCATCTTTACGGTGACCTTGCTGAAAAGGAGGCTGCACCTCCACCACTGGCTGGGGATCGTGCTCATCACGGCCGGGGCCGCCCTCGTCGGGGCTTCTTCGGTTATCTACGCGGCGCAGGCCGAGACCTCAGGCAGGATCAGCGCCTTTTATGCGCTCGCCTTCTTCTCGCCCTCCTCCTCCTCGTCGTCGTCGACGAACCCGCTCCTGGGAGACCTCCTGATCGTGGGGGCGCAGGCCGCGACCGCGCTGCAGTTCATCACGGAGGAGAAGATGCTCTCGAGGCACCGCGTGCCCGCCCTCCTGGCGGTCGGTTTGGAGGGGGCCTGGGGCGTGTGCCTGTGCGCCGTCGCGCTGCCGGTGCTGACCCTGCTGTCGGCGGGCCTGAGCCCTTCGGAGGCCCTCGCGCACCCGTCGCGCGCCGCGCGCGTCGTCTCTCGCGCGGCCGCCGAGGCGCTGGCCCAGCTCTCCGCCTCGCCGCGCCTCAGGCTCTCGACGGCGGCCACCGTCCTCTCCATCGCGGCCTTCAACTTCTTCGGCGTCTCCGTCACGAAGCGGCTCAGCGGCGGCGCTCGCGCGGCCGCCGACGCCGCGCGGACGCTGCTCGTCTGGGGCGTCAGCCTCGCGCTGGGCTGGGAGCGCTTCCACGCGCTGCAGGTCCTGGGGTTCGCGGTGCTGCTGGCCGGGTCGTCGCTGTACAACGAGCTGATCCGCGGGTGCCTGCCGCCGGTGGGCGCTCATCGAGCCGCGGAGGCTTCGTCCTCTTCGAGGCAGCGGCAGCGGGCTGGCAGCGCTGCCGGGCACGGGACCCGAGACCACCACCACCACCACAGACACCACGGCAGCCACAGAAGGCCCTCTTCCGCCGGGGACGCTGCCGCCGCCGCCGACGTCGAGAAAGGGGGGATGCTGCTCTCGGAGCCGCTGCTGCCCCCCGCGCAGAGAGGAGGGAGGAGAGGCGCGCTTGCGGAAGGGGAAGAAGAGGAAGAGAGAAACGGAGGAGTAGAGGTCGAAAACTTGGACCAAGTCGTTGCCGCCGCCGACGCTTCTGCCTCCTCTTCCTCCGAGGATGACAAGGGAGCACCCGGCTCCTCCTCTTCTCCGCAACAGCAGCAGAGGAGAGCGCGCTTCGCACCCAACCACGAACAGCCGCCCCCGGCGACGCTCTCGATGCCCCCGCGGCCGACGCCGCCCTCGTCGTCGGCGGGGCTGCCGTCGCTGCTGAATCCTTCCCCTTTGGCGAACCCGGAGGGCAGCGTCGCCCCTCGCCCCGGGGGGATCCCTTCCTCCCGACCCCTGCCCGCGGCCGCCTCCCAGCACCGGTATCGTCAGCACCACCGGTACACGCTCGCGCGGTCGATGCGGCTGTTCCCCCCCGCCGCGATGTCGCCACACTCGCTGGCGAGCCCCTTGCCCTCGGGGGCGAGGCCCGGGGAGAGCTACTGCTACAGTCCCGGTGGATCCGAGGACCGAGAGCTCGACCAGGCTCTGTGGGGGGGGGGCTACCTCGACACGCCAGACGCGAGCGGGCGCGGAGGGTAAGATTTTTGGTTTCTTAAGAACCCTGCTTTTTTTTAACCTTTTTTTTCGAGTTTTGGGTTTCTTACTCTCTCTCTCCCTTATCATCCCCGCCGAAACTCTTCGCAGGAACGCCGCGGCGGAGGCCCTGGCAGCCGCAGCTCCAGAGGCGACAGCAGCGGCAGTGGCGGCAGCAGGCGCGGCGGCGGCGAGGACGGAGGCTCCCGGGAGCGAGGCCGGGAGTGGGAGCGAAGGGGGCGAGCAGCAGCGGCGGTGAAGAAGGGCGGCGGCAGCTGCAAAAATTGAGAGAGGGCTGCGGTTTCCTCTTTCTTGTTCATTGCTTGTAACATCGAAAATTCCAACAACAGTTGGGATTCCAACAGTCTAGTCGCTGTGAGTTGGCGCGGTGACAGCGCTCGCGAGTGAGAGGAAGAAAGAGAGACGGGAACTCGTTTGTCATTTTTTTTTGCCGAGGCAGAAGCACACGGCTCGAGAAGCTGTGTGGGCCACAAGAGCGACGGGCGCTCCGAGCGAAAAAGAAAAAAACGAAAAAACTTTTTCCTGGCCTTATGCAGTTCACTTTTTTTCAACAACTCCGACAGAAGAACTTTCCTCCCCCTTCCGTCCACCTTCCGTCCTCTCCCTCTTTGCCCCCTCTGTCCCACAAAACAACAAGCAACCATGGCCGACTCCATCGCCACCTCCAAGCTGGCAAAGTACCCCTTCCTCCCCTACTTCAAGGGCGAGAGCCTCCGCATCTGCGTGACGGGTGCCGGTGGCTTCATCGCCTCGCACCTCGCCAAGCGCCTCAAGGCCGAGGGGCACTACATCGTCGCCTGCGACTGGAAGCGCAACTCGTACTTCGCGGTGAGTTTTGTTCAGTGAAAGGGAGGGGAGAGAGAACGAGAGAGCAGAGCTGCGAGAGAGAGAGAGAAAGGAGCTAGGGGAATGGTTTTTTGCCTCTCGCTTCTCGCTCGGAAACTTGCCGCTGTGGCCGGTCGTCGGTGGCCGAGAGCGAAATTTGGTTTCGAGCTCGCGCGCGCTTTTCGTTGCGTTGCAGATCACCTTTTCACGCTCCGCCGCGACTCGGCACGGCGATTCGTTCCGCTGGATGGCCTCGTCGCAAAGGAAAACGAAGCGAGCCTCGGGAACGAGCCATAGGTCGAGGGTCGAGGGGACAGGCATTGAAGCGCTAGCTCTCTTATTTCGGCCGAAAAACGATACTGAGAGAACGAAGAGCAAAGGACAGCGAGCGGCAAGCGCGCCCCGCCCGCGTTCCTCCTTCTGCGCTCCCCTGAGCCTCGCTTCCTCTGCGGCTCCCGTGTCGCTCGTGGTCGATGAGCGCTCTGACGATCGAGGAGGATCGAAACAAGTGCTGCAAGGGCTTCATCGGGGGGGGAGCAAGGAAAAGATCGGAGGTCGTGAAATCCCGCCCGCCGCTCTGCCGGCCTCTCGTTTCGTTTCGCCTTCTCTCTCGCTTCTCGCTGGCCGCTGATTTCTTCCTCCCTGTCCTCTTCCCCCGTATCGAAATGTCCCATCACCGAAACAAAACAGGAGGAGGAGTTCTGCGACGAGTTCCACCTCGTCGACCTCCGCGTCTACGACAACTGCAAGAAGGTCGTGGCGGGATGCGACCAGATCTTCAACCTCGCCGCGGACATGGGCGGCATGGGGTACGTTGATGTTGCACACTTTCCTTCTTTCTTCCTTCTCTTCGACCTTTCTCCTTCGTCGACCTTTCTCCTTCGACCTCGACGCTCACCTTCCCCTCATCCTCTCCCCCGCCTCCCGAACTTCCCAACCGCCCCACCATGCAACAGCTTCATCCAGTCCAACCACTCCGTCATCATGTACAACAACACCATGATCAGCTTCAACATGCTGGAGGTGGCCCGCATCGCCGGGGTGAAGCGTTTCTTCTACGCGTCCAGCGCGTGCATCTACCCCGAGTACAAGCAGCTCGATGTCGAGGTCGAGGGCGGCGGGCTCAAGGAGGGGGACGCGTGGCCGGCGCAGCCGCAGGACGCGTACGGTGAGTAGACTGTTTTGAACGCTGCTCTCTCACTCTTTTCCGCTCTCTGCTCCCTGATTTGGAGAGGGGAAGAGGAGGGAGGAGGACGAAGAAGAAGAGCGAAAAAAAAACCGTTCCCTTTCTCACTTGCCCTCCCTCCAAAGCGCCTCAAAAACCTCGAAAAATACTCCAGGCCTCGAGAAGCTCGCGTCCGAGGAGCTCGCGATGCACTATGACAAGGACTTTGGCATCGAGTGCCGCATCGCCCGCTTCCACAACATCTACGGCCCGCACGGCACCTGGAAGGGCGGGCGCGAGAAGGCGCCCGCCGCCTTCTGCCGCAAGGCCCTGACGTCGACGACGCACATCGAGATGTGGGGCGACGGCAAGCAGACCAGGTCGTTCACGTTCATCGACGACTGCGTTGAAGGGATCCTCCGCATCACCGCGTCCGACTTCAAGCAGCCGCTGAACCTGGGTTCCTCGGAGATGGTCTCCATGAACGAGATGATGGAGACGATCAAGGCGTTTGGCGAGGGCGAGAAGGCCGCGCTGCCGATCAAGCACATCCCGGGCCCCGAGGGCGTGCGGGGCCGCAACTCGGACAACGCCCTGATCCTGGAGCAGCTCGGGTGGGAGCCCACCATCAAGCTCGCCGACGGGCTTAGGTTGACCTACGACTGGATCAAGAGCCAGCTCGCCGCCGAGGACGAGGCCGGGAACGATGGGGAAAAGGCCGACTACGCGTCGTCGATGGTCGTCGGCACGACGGCGCCGAGGGAGATGGGGTCGCTGCGCGCCGCCGACGGGTCCGAGGGGCTCAACCAGAAGGCGACCCCGGAGAGCCCCACGGTGGCCGCGGCCAAGGTCGCGGACAAGGCCGCGGGCGGCGCGCCGGCGACCCCGGGCCCCGCGACGCCCAACAAGCCGGTCGTCGTTTGAGAGAAAAAGTTAAAAACTTTTTGCCGTCGTCCGTCGTTCGACCTTTTGAAGTCTCCCTCTTCAGTCTTTTTTCCTCCCCGTTACCCCTAAAAGAGAAAATCCGAATGCCCATACCCGTCCCTCCCCACATTTCACCGCACGCGCGCGTGGGTGGCGATCTTGCAGCGTGGCGCGGGAGAAAACAAGAAAATAAAAGACTGGAGAGGAGCGTGAGAGAAGAGAGTCGAGAGAGAAAGCGACACAAAAATTGTTTCTTTTTCTTCCTTTCTTTCTTCTTTCCTCTTTTGCTTTCTCCAAAAACCGATATTATTTTTTCCCCTTTACTTCCAGCATTCCCCACTTGTTTCCCTTTTTGTTTTATATTACGGCAAACAGACTTAAATGGAGAGAGAGAGAGAGAGAGAGAGAGAGAGAGAGAGAGAGAGAGAGAGAGAGAGAGAGAGAGAGAGAGAGAGAGAGAGAGAGAGAGAGAGAGAGAGAGAGAGAGAGAGAAAAGAGAAAATGGGGGAGGTGTGTGAACATAAAAAAACCATCTTTCCAAAAAACATTAGTTTACCTTCCCTCTTGAGAGAGAAGAGGCTCAATCTCTCATTGACACAACAGACTCTCTCTCTATTTTCCCTCCAACGTAGTCGTTGGGTACTCTTTAAAAAGAAAAAGCGGTGCGACTTGCAAAAAAAAAAAAAGACTCGAGAAAGTCTCTCTTCTAACAGCAGCTGCTCGCCCTTGCTCCGCCGCCTCCTCCGCCTTCGCCCGGCCGAATCGTTCCTCCCCCAGCTTCTCCCCCAGCTGCTCCTCCAGCCCCATACCCCACCTTGATCCCGTAACTCTCGTTTGACACGTCAAACTCCCCCGAGGCGATCTTGGAGTAGATCGCGCGGGCGGTGCCGATGAACGCGTCCTCGACGTTGTGCGCCGTCTTGGCGCTCGCCTCCAGGAAGACCAGCCCGTGCTCCTTGGCGAACGCGGCCCCCTCCTCCGTCGAGACCGCCCTGCGGTGCGTCAGGTCCGACTTGTTACCGATCAGCATGATGGTCATGGCCGGGTTGGCGTGCGCGCGCGCGTCGTCGAGCCAGGACGCGAGGTGGTCGAAGGTCTCGCGGCGCGTTATGTCGTAGACGAGGAGCGCGCCTGAGTTTAGTTTTTCCCCCCCGTTTTTTTGTCCCGTTTTATTACTGTGAGAAGTTCCGATCATCACCTTTGAGGGCAAAGCGTCACCGTCGTCGTCGTCGTCGAGAATAAACATGTACGAGAGTCTATGGGCTCTCTTCTCATGAAATTCAAAGCTCGAAAACAGAAAAAAACGAGGGGAAAAAAGACACCAACCTGCGGCGCCGCGGTAGTACGACCGCGTGATCGACCGGAACGATTCCTGCCCCGCCGTGTCCCAGATCTGCAGCTTGACGGCCTTCCCATCGATCTGGATGGTCCGCGCCCCGAACTCGACGCCGATCGTCAGGTCATGCACGGGCTGGAAGCGCTTGTCGGTGAACTGCAGCAGCAGGCAGGACTTGCCGACGCCGGTGTCGCCAATGATGATGTACTTGAAGAGGTAGCTGTTTTCGTTTTTATTTTTCCGTTTTTTTGGGTTTTCGAAGCTCGCGTGATCATTTTAGAAGGAGAGGGAGGGAATGCGAAAGGAGAGAGAGGGAGGCGGACCCCTTGTATTCGTTCGTTGGGTCGGGGTTGAGAGAGAGAGAAGGCGAGGGAGAGACGAGGGATGGACCCGCGGCGATGCTGCGAGAGAGACAAACGAGAAGAGAAGAAACCCTTTCTCTTTCTCTCGCTATTGCTTTCTCCCAGGCACGCTGTCGCTTCCGGAGCTTGTTAATATACTCTCTCGCCCCTGCGTCCATGTCTCTCAGAGAGAACAGAGGAGCAGCAGCATCAGTGCAAGCGAAAAAAAAGAGGGAAGGCATCATCATCGATGCTGCGTCGTCGCCGCTCTGTTTTTTCTTTCTTTCTCTTGTCGTTCGTCCGTTCGCCGACTCCGCAGGCACCAGCGAGCGAGGAAGTACGTACGCGTAAGACATCGTGCTCGATGGAGAGATGCCCTCTGGTGAAGCGTGGAATGAAGAGAGTCGCTTTCCCCTCTGAATCGAATGAGAGAGAGAGAGAGAGCGAGAGAGGGAAGAGTGGAAGACAGCGAAAAAGAAAACGGAAGGAAAAAAAAACTCTCTCTCGACCCCGACCTCTCCTTCCTTCCCTTCTCTCTCTCCCGATTCCGCTTGCTCCCTCTCGGGGTTTAGGCGTACATTCGAAATCGAGCTGTTTATTTACACGCACGACAAACAAGGAAAAACACGCACAAAACTCGCCCACCGTCCATCACATCTCGCCCCCAAACCCTCCAGACCCGAGGTAGTCCTTCTGCCTCCTCGCGGCCTCCTTGTTCTGCGTCTCGAGCTTCGGGCAGTCTGCGATCCTGTGTCCCAGCCCCCCGCAGTACGCGCACCCCTTCGTGCCGCTCGCGTCCGCCAGGGCCTGCAGCTCGTCCATCGGGTCCTCGAGCGCAGCGAGCACGGGGGGCACGCGCTGCTTGGCCTCGCGCAGCAGATGCTTCAGGTCCAGCAGGACGGACTCGCTCTGGCTCTTGTTGACAAAGGTCGTCGCGACGCCCGTCTTGCCGCAGCGGCCCGTGCGGCCGATGCGGTGCACGTAGTTCTCGATCTCGCGCGGCATGTCGAAGTTAATGACGTGCTGGATGTCGGGGAAGTCGAGGCCCTTGGAGGCGACGTCCGTCGCCACGAGCACGTCGGCCCGGCCGGCCTTGAAGTCGTCGATCGCCGCCGACCGCTCGTCCTGGTCCTTGCCGCCGTGGACCGCCGCGGCCTCGACGCCCTTGAGCAGGAGGTACTCGTGCACGTCGTCGACGTCGCGCTGGTTCTCGGCGAAGACCATCACGGGCGGCGCGGTCTTCTGCAGGCACTCGAGCAGGTAGACGAGCTTCGCCTCCTGCTTGACGTACTCGACCTCCTGGATGACGTCGAGGTTGGCCGCGCCCGACCTGCCGACGTTGACCGTCGCCGGGTCCACCAGCGCCGAGTTCGCGAACGCGCGGATCTTGGCCGGCATCGTCGCGGAGAACATGAGCGTCTGGCGCTGCGCCTTGAAGTAGCCGAGGATCTCGCGAAGGTCGTCCTCGAAGCCGAGGTCGACCATGCGGTCCGCCTCGTCGAGGCAGAGGAAGCGGCAGGCGTCGAGGGTCAGCCTCTTGCGGCCCAGGAGGTCCTTGAGGCGCCCCGGCGTGGCGGTGGCGATGTGGACCCCCCTGTCGCGGACGAGGTCGGACTGGGCGCGGGAGTCGACGCCGCCGACGCAGAGCAGCGAGCGGAGAGCGGGGTACGCCTGCCTCTGCCGCTGCCGCTCGCGCTCTCGTCCTCCGTCGCCCGCACCGCCGCCGTCTCCTCCCCCTGCCCCCCCTCCCCCCCCTCCTTCTGCTCCTGCTGCTCCTCCTGCTCCTCCTGCTCCCTCGTCCCCTTTGTCTCCCTCGGCCAGCGCCTCCAGATACTCGTCGATGATCTGGCTCGTCTGCCTGGCCAGCTCCCGCGAGGGGGCCAGGATCAGCGCCAGCGGCCCCTCGCCGCCCCTGAGCGGCAGCCTCGCCTCCTCCTGCAGCGCCAGCATGATGGCGGGGAGCGAGAACGCCAGGGTCTTGCCCGAGCCGGTGAACGCGATCCCGATCAGGTCCCGGCCCGAGAGGATGACGGGGAGGCCCTGCATCTGGATGGGCGTCGGGCGCGAGATGCCCTTGGAGGCCAGGACGCGCAGGACGGGGCCCGGCGCGCGCGTCTGCTCGAAGTCGACGACGGGCGCGGGCAGGTGCTCCCCCTCGACGACGATGCGGTGCTTGTCGCGGATCGCCTGCGCGTCCTCCTCCGTCAGACACCGGCAGATCGCCGGGGGGGTCCAGCCCGTGGGCACCGCGCGGGAGAACTCGATCCCCTTGGCGAGCTCGCGGGCGGACTTGAGCGCGGCCTTGGCGGTGATCGCTTTGAGCATCTCCTGCTCCTCGCGGAGGAGCCGCTCCGACGCGGACTCCTGCGGGGCCGTAGCACGGGCCTTGGCCGCCGCGACGAGGAGGGAGTCCTTCTTCTTGCTGCCGTGCTGCTGGGGTTGCTCGGGCGCGGGGGCTGCTGCTGCTGTCGTTGTCGTCGTTGTCGCTGCCTCGGGCAACGGGGCAAGCTGCTGCTGCTCGTCGTCTCCTTCTGCCTCCTGTCCTGCTGCTCCTCCCCCTTCCATCAGCACCCTCGCTCTGCCCAGTCGCTCCAGCCTGCGGGCGTTTTCGAGCTCGCGGCGCTTCTTGACCGGCACGTACTCCTCGTAGCTGTTTGAGTATTTTTTTTTGTGTGGAAGAGGTTGAGGTTGAGATCGAGTTTTCTTCTTATTCGATTGCTCTCGCTCGAGTCCCTTTCTCTTGCTCTTCTCTCCCCTCTCTCTCTAGTCTCCTCTCTTGCACTCACTCTTCTCCCGCGTCCAGCAGTGCCGCAGCCCTCCTGGCCTCTTCGGCCTCCTCGTCGTCGAGCTCTGCGCGGCGGTAGCGCTTCACTGGCTGCTGCTGCTCGGAAGAAGAGGCAGGGAAGCGGGGCGGCGGCGGCGGCATTGCCGCAGAGTCGTCCGCGGCCTTCTTCTTCATCGCTGCTGCCGCCGCTGAAGCTGAGGAAGCGTCGCCGCTTCCTCCTGCTCCGTCTCCGGCCATGGCTTTGGACGTAGCGGGAAGAAAGCGCGAGAGAGGCGAGCGAGTAAGCAAGGGAAAATAAGAGCAAGGGAGGAGCGAATGAATGGAAGAAGCCCGGAAGAAGAGAAGAAAAAACAAAAAGAACGAGAAGCGAAAAACAAGCCGGGGGAAAAGTGAGCGAAATTTTCTGCTCTCTCGCCTCTCCTGAGAAATAATTCTCCTTTTCCGAGAACGCCTCCTCTTTCTCTCTCTCGGCTGGGGGGGGGCCCTCGCAGTGTTACAAACGGGCATCAATCGAGACTGCTCACGGGACCCCTCTGTCCAGCTGCTTCTCTTCTTCACCGCAGAAGCAGCGGAGGAAGACTCGCTTCCACCGCCCTCCTCCTCCTCTCTTTTCTCGCCGGTCGAGGCCGAGGCCGAGTACCCCACTCTCGCTCGCCGTCTCGCCCTTCTCCTTCTCCCCGCCTCTGTCTCCCTCCTGTTGCTGCTCTTCCTCCCTCTCCCGCTGCTCCTGCGCTCTCGAAAACGCCTGAGAGAGCTCAGCGGCCGAGAGGGGAGGGTCGTCGGCGGCCCCGGCGACGTCTTTCGAAGAGAGCATCGAAACGAAGCGGAAACAACAGTGGATCGATTTCTTTTCTTCGCTTCACTCTTTTTTTCGCTCTGCGCTTTCTCTCTCGAGCAGAGGGGAGAGGAAGGCGCTCGCTTGCTCACCGCTTCCTGTCTCGCTCTGTCTATCTCTCTGCGCTCTCAACAGCAGCAGCAGCAGCAGCAGCAGCAGAGACACCATGGCACACTTTGGCGGAGGAGCCTCGACGTTTGCGGTCTCGTCGTCGTCGTCGTCGAGCGCCGCTGCGACCGACCGCACTGCCGAGTTCCTGCGCCTGGCTGCCGCGGCCAAGGCCGCCCAGGTAAGAGGGGGGATATTTTCTTGGTACTTCGCCTCTGTATCCCTGTCGTCTCTTTCGAGGGCGACAAAGAGAGAGAGAGAGAGCGAACAGGAGAGAGAGAGAGAGAGGAGCGAGAGAGAAAGGCGAGAATGGTCATCTTTTTTTCAATCGATGGCCTTTCCACTTTTGTCTCACCTTTTCCCCTCGACTCCACTTCCTCTCCGTGTCCCCTGTTTCCCTCTATCCTCTCCACTCACAGAACCCGGCGAGTGTGCCTGACACGGGAGGTGCGTTCTGGAGGAAGAGCCGATTTTCGAGCAGGAAAAAAGGAAGAGGAAAATTCGAAGACAGCAGCATCGCCTTTTTTTTCCTCATCCTTCCTCTCTTTCAACCTCCACCTATCTCTCCCCCCCCTAGCTTCCTTCGGCACCGCTCCCTCCTTCGCTCCTTCCTCAATCACCTCCTCCTCCGCCAACCCCTTCTCCGCTGCCTCCTCCACGGCCACGGCCCAGTCAGACTTCGCGCGCAGGGCAGCCGCCGTCGGCGCCGGCATCCACACGACGAGCGAGCGGCTCAAGGCGCTGGCTGCGCTCGCGCGCCGGACGAGCTCGTTCGACGACCCGGCCGCGGAGATCGCCGACCTCTCGGCGCGCATAAAGAGGGACATCGCGGGCCTGAACGGCGCGCTGAGCGAGCTGGCGGCCGTGGGAGCGAGGAGCAGGGCGGCCGCGGCGGCCTCGTCGGCGGCCTCGTCGGCGGCCGCGCAGCAGCAGCAGCACTCGGCGACCGTCGTCGACGGTTTGCGCCTGCGCCTCCGCGACGCGGCCTCGCAGTTCCGGGACGTGCTGGACGCGCGACAGAAGAGCCTGGCGGCCCACGCGGACAGGAGGGCGCGGTTTTCCTCGGCCGCGGGGGCTTCGACCTCTTCCTCGGCGACCGGGGCGGGGGCAGCGGCGGCGGCAGCGGGGGCGGCGGGGGCGGCCCCGGCGGCACCCCTTCCCCCGTTTGGGCGAGGGGGGTCTTCCCTGGCCCCGAGGCATCAGCCCCTCTTCGCGCCCCGGCCGCCGCCGAGGCCACCGATGGGGGGAGCCTCGGCGGGCAACGGCGGGCCGGCCTCGGCGGCGTTTGCAGGGACGACGACGACAGCAGCAGCAGCAGAAAAGTGCGTTTCAGATTCTTCAAACCCCTCTTCTTCCTTCTCTTCCGCCGCCGCCGCTCCCTCGTTTCCCCAGCCCCCGCCTCTGGGAACCGCGCAGCCCTTTTTGCGCCAGCGAGGGGGCATGGCGCGGTATGGCGGAGGCGGCGGCGGCGGCGGCGGCGGAGCGAGGTGAGGAGAAGGAAGAGAAGAGAACAGAAGAAGAGAAGAACGAGGAGGAGAGAAAATTTTCTCGACGACGAGAAAAAAAAACCTCTTCCCGCTGGGGGGGGCG
>Ga0315287_10001447_pt1 | contig 21881 bp, 11 predicted proteins | sample YL17G11_0_MG_FD_205037 | JGI IMG/M metagenome (GOLD analysis project Ga0315287, IMG submission 205037) | Sediment microbial communities from Yellowstone Lake, YNP, Wyoming, USA - YL17G11_0 | ecosystem: Environmental > Aquatic > Freshwater > Lake > Sediment | place: USA: Wyoming | collected...
AGGTATTTGACGTTCCACCCGAGGTTCTCAAGCTTCTGTCGGTGCACGGCTTCTGCGCCGCCCTGTTTGATCGCATCAGCACGCATGGCCAGGCACAGGAGATGACTCGGGCGAGTGACGGCCGTGTAGACGATGCGCATGCGCTCCGGTCGTTCCGTGCCCGGGCTGGAATCCGCGCCGCAGTTCTCACCGCAGATCCACTTCAGGAGGTCCTCCATGTCGTGCTTCTTGAAGTAAGACTCCACGACCAAGGTTGCCGTATGCGTCTGGCCTTTGGCGCTATGGATGGTGCCCACGTCGATGTCAACGTAGCGCCCGTCCTGACGGAATCGGTAGAGGTTCGGCCCCGGGTGGCCTTCGGCATCCTGGCCCGACGTCCGCGCGAGATACTCCATTGACCAGCGGCAGAATCGGTCCGCGTCCAGGTTCGACTCCATCCCGATGATCGGGGCGAGAGCGCGACGTAGCTCCGCAACCTTGTCGGTCCAACTCGCCTCGACGATGGGCGTGGACTCGATGCACCATTCCCAGAGAAGGCGACGGAGCGAGACGACGGACGACTCATCAATCCGGAGCGCTTCCCATAGCCGTCGCGCCGTCTGCCCACCTCGCGGGATCGCCGCCGGCCGGACGATCCCGATCAGCTCGCAGATGCCCTTAACCACCATCTTGACTGATTCGGCGCAATCAACCGTGGCGACTCTTCTGCGCTGGGCGAAATGAACGTAGTCGGCGAGATGCTGTGGCCTCGGATCGAGTTTCGCCGCGCGTGGTTCATAGGCTTCCCAGTAGTCGCCGAGATGCCTTGGAACCTTATTGTCAGATGCTTCGCACCTCCCCACCCGCCCGATGGCCCGTGCGAGGAATGCCTCGCAGCGGAGCACCTCGTCCGGGAAGGTTTGAAGCAGGAGGCTGCCGAACGCCGGAAGGACCTGTTGCGCGGAGTTCGGAGCGAACAGGAAGATGGTGTGCGGCATGGCGGCCGGGTTAAGGGCGCCTGGGAGCAGGTTAGGACGGGGGCCTTCACCTGCCAGTGAAGGGGAAGGCGGGGCGGGAGCCAACGAGTGCACCTTGGCCGCAATGTTTGCCCCGAAGCGCTGGCTGTTCGGCAATGACCGGTACCCGTTTGCCGGGAACCGGTCGGTGGCGGCCGCGGGCTGCCCGGAATCGTAAATGGCCTGGTTCGAGTCCCCGAACCGCTGGCGAATGTCGCAGGCGGAGGTCGGGAAGATTCTGTTCAGCAGGCTTCCCTGAAGCTCCGACGTGTCCTGCGCCTCGTCCAGGAAGACCGCAGGGAAGCGCCAGCGCGCGCATTCTTCGACCTTCCCGTGCTTCGCCAGCAGCCTCTTGGCCCAAGCGAACATGTCGGCGTAGTACCACAGCCCATTCTTGACAGCCTCACCCTTGGCCTGGCGCAGCAGGGCCCATTGGCTGCTATTGATACCCGAGGGGGGCGTCGTGCGGGTCACTTCGTCCGCTCCGACCAACGCCCGGATGCCGGCGTCCAGCTTTCTCTCCCTGTACGGTAGATCTCCGAGGCTCCGACGAGTGGGCCACGACATCAAATGACGCCTTGTCCAATCGAAACACGCCTCGTCGTCGATCAGACGCACGTGATACCCCTCCGAACGCAGCAGGGGCAGGGCCAGGAACTCGTTCACGAACCCGTGGATCGTGCCCACGAAATGGGGATAGGCGAGCAGACGGTGACCAACGGCAGTTCCTGCAAGCTTGCTCTCGATCTCTTTCCGGGCGACGTTCGTGTGGGAGAGCACGCAAAGGCCCCGACGGGAGTGCGGCCACTTGGCGCCGAGAATGGCCAGCTTGGCAACCAGCAGCGTCGTCTTGCCGCTGCCGGGGCAAGCTTGGACATCGAAGCTGTCGTTCGAGCGAAGAATCTGGCGGCGTGGTTCGTCGAAGGACACGCCAAGGTACCCTTCGGCGACTTCGATATCGGCGTCAGCTACCACGGGAATGGGCAGGGGCGGAATGGCTGTGGCTGCACTCACGCAGTCACGCTGGCCTCATCGTTGGTCTCTTCCCCGGTTGTGCTTTGAGCATGGTCGCACCCGGTTACGTACCCAATCGCGCCCCTGATGTAGTCCGGGATCGAGGCTAAGAGATCCTTGCTGGCCCCCGACGCCAAGAGGGAAGCCAGATGCTGAGCGGTTATCGGCTTTGACACGCTCCGCAGCAACGGCTCGTAGACTTTCCAAGACAGGTACTCCTTGGCATCCTGGCGGTTGCCGACTTCTTGATCCAATTGGTTCCACGACTCCTCGGCCTTGCTGATGGCCGCGCGGCGTTCCTCGTCAGTAGAAGATCCCCCTTGTTTGTCCAGCCTTGCCTCGTCCCTGGCCAAAGCGATTGCCGTATGCAGACTGCGGCCGAGGCCGGCATGAGCCAGGTCGTATTCCAGCGTCCAATGGTCCGACACGAAGGTGCGCACGTTCTCGCCGTCGTCGCGACGCTTCCCATCGAGCCACTTCGCGCGCGCGGCTTCGTCCGGAAGATCCGCTTCGAACCTAGGCTTCCCAGACCCGTCATCAAGGTCCGAGACCTTACGAGCGCAATCAGGCAGGATGTCACGGTCTGCAATACAAGCCACCTGTATCGGTATGGAGGGTGCCGGCGTGCCGTCAGGCAGAGGCTTGCGGCGAAAAACGCGCGCATAGCGACGCAGCCCGCGACTGCCTATGTTGACGATGGACACGCCGTAACGCGTAAGATCCCGTTCGAGCAGACGGGACAGCGAAGGCAGGAGCAGGTTCTCCGCATCCCCCTCGACGATGAGAACTCCTCGGGCGAAGAAGAGGTTGGCTTTGGTGACGTCGAGGAATCGTTCGAGGAAACAGTAGTCGGTAGGGGAGAGCAAGGTGTACTCAGGCCCCATCGGAAAGCCCCGGCCCTGGGAGACGAGGATCATACTGGCCAGCTTGACCTTCGACGCAAGGTTCGGGCTGTGCGTCGTGACGATGACCTGGACCGGCCTCCCTACGGCCTCGGCGGCTTGCTCCTGAAGAAACTCCACGAGCCGCAACTGAAGCTGGGGGTGCAGGTGCGCCTCGGGCTCCTCGATCAGCAACAGAGGCAGGGTGTCGCGATCCTGCCCCAGCAGCAGGAGCTCACAGGCCATGAAGAGCAGGTTGTTGTAGCCAAGCCCATGCGGAAGCTGACCGCCGGGATCCGCCGCAGTCGAGAGGCGTAGATCGAGCTTCTCCAGGATCGTTCGCAGTCGTTGGTCGACGGTCGCGTCTTCGCCGACGGACACTCTGCTCCCGAGCGGCTCATCGCCCAAGTTCAGTTTGGCGAGGTAGCTCTTGTCCAGCCGCTCGCCGGCTTGCTTGACGCCTTCGTTTTCCCGGATGAGGTGGTCCGCGAGGCGGGAGACGTTAGCGATGCTCTTCGGGAACTCGGGCTGCTCCCTGGCTTGTACGGCAGCGACGAAGGCGGCCGGATCGAACTGCTCGTCCTTGTGCGCCGCGATCTCCCTAGTGTGCTGGAGAATCTGCGACAGTCGCGAGTTCCGTCCGGCATCGAGTTCGCGTTCGGCATCGCGCAACGGGCGAAGGTAGGTTGCCTGCAACAACAGCCGTACGTTGCCGTCCATCACTGGACCCGTGCCATCCCGTCCCGAGCGCACCTCCACCGTGATCCGACGCCGGACACTGGCGTCGTCGTTCCGCGTCGCGTGGAAGGTGAGGTACAGGCACGGCGACCCGTCCTCGTAGGACAGGTGCTCCAGCAGCGCACCGCCGGTTTCTTTGTCGATGCCTGTGAACCGACAGCGGACACTGAACTCGGAGGTTCGCTGGCCGTTCTCGAAGTGGAAGTCCTCGTCGGTGACGCGCTGGAAGTCCTGGCTCGTGGTTCCCAGCGCGAAGCGGATGGTATCGACGATGGCGGTCTTCCCTGAGTCGTTCTCACCGACCAGCACGTTGAGTCCGGCCTGGAGCGGGAGTACGAGGGCGCAGTCTCCCGCCCCGAACAGCCGGAAGTTCTCGATTCGTATCTCAGCGAGGTGCATCGGCGTTCATCTCCTCGACGTCTTGTGCCCACTTATAATTCGTTGCCCGCGAGCATCGTCGATGTATCTCCACAGCGCTGCAAATGGGAATGCCTGCAAGGACCTCAGCCCCCGCCCGGCAATAGCTCCGCCGGGCTGCGAACTCCGCGACCCCCTGCATGCAGCAATACGTGGGTCGGTGCCCCAGCACCTCCTGCACCGTACGGATGTCGTATCCCGCCTCCAATAGGTGGGTCGCAAAAGAACGCCGCAAGGTATGACAGCTGGCCCGCTTGGCGATCCCCGAGCGCCGCACCGCCAGCGGCATCGCCCGCTGCACCGCCGAGGGGTCCAGATGGTGCCGCCGCACCTCCCCCGTCGCCCGGTCCGCATATTGCCGCGTCGCCGGGAAGACCCACTGCCACACTCAACTGTGAATCGCCCCCGGGTACTTCCGCGCCAACGCCTCCGGCAGTACGGCGGCCCCCGCCCCTGCCGCCAGGTCTGCCTCATGCCGCGCCCGGATCTCGCTCCGCCCCAGGTCCACATTCTTGATCCGCAGCGTCAGGCACTCCAGCAGCCGCAACCCGCTGCCATACAACAAGAGCCCCGCCAGGTGGTACACCCCCGGCAACTACGCCAACACCCGACTCACCTCCGCCCGGTCCAGCACCACCGGGATACTGGTCACCCCCCGCCCCCTCGGCACCAGCCCGGCCATTTGAAGCGGCCAAAGAGCAGCGCCGCCAGCGCCCGCGCCTGGATCGATGCGGACACATGCCACCACCTCCCGTTCATCCAGCTCGCGCGGATGACGACAGCGATGGAAGCGCACGAACCGCCGAACCCGGTGGATGGCCCCTCGGCGTTGGGCCGATTCGTGCCGGTGCGCCAGCCGGGGTGGGGAAGCGAGGCGGAGCGGGTGGCCGCGGTGCAGGCGCGGATGCAAGCTGTGGGGCCGGCGTTCCTCCACGCGGTGGCCCTGGACGGGAAGCCCTTTATCCTCCGGGAGCTGCAGCCCACCGAGGACCGGCTGATACTCGAGCGGTGGGGCGGCTATCTCGGGCGGCTCGAGCGGGTGCTGCGGACGATGGGCCGGTTGACAGCGTGGAGCCAGTTGCGGAGCGGGGGACGGCAGGGCTCGGCGATCGCCGACGAGCTGATCGCCTTCGGCGGCCGCGCCGGATGGAGCGGCGAGCTGCTGCGCCACGCGCGAGAATACGCCCGGCAGGTGAAGAGCGACTGGCTCGCGTTTGTGAAAGCAGTCGAGGTGGGCCTTTAACAAGTCTTCAGAGAAGAGTCCGAATCGCTTCTCTCCCCTGTCGTCTGTCGCGCCCATTCGAGGGATTGATGGCCAACACTGTCACGTCGCGTCTCGGGGTGTCCGCGCGGATGCTGCCGCGCATCGAGATGCGGCCATGGCGACTGGCGTCGTCGTAGAGGAGCGACCCCGCCAGCGCTTTCGCCGCTGCGCGGGGTGGTGTATATGAAGCAGGCATACGGGCGGTCGCTCCGCCCGGCAGCATAAACACGAGTTAGCCAGACGACAACAGGAGTGGCCCATGGGTTCGCGTAAGGCCAGCATTCAGGCGCTCTTCACGAAGGCCGACGCTCAGATCGCCCAGATCGAGGCCGAGTACAACAAGTCGCTGCACGCCCGGGTGATCGACCCGGCGCTCAAGATCGACATCAAGAACGTTTGTGAGAATCTTCGGTCGATCCTCGACTACCTCGCTGCCGACATTCGAGAGCGCCACTGCCTAGCGGCCTCAGCGTCGGACCGTTTCTACTTTCCGATTCTTCCAGATGAGAAAGCGTTCGACAGTCGACTCGACCAGTGGTTCCCAGGGCTCCGGCAATCAACGCCGGTTGTGGCCTCCGCGCTTGAAAGTGCCCAACCCTTTCATTCCGGGCAGGAGTGGCTGGGGCAGTTCAACCTCTTGAACAACGAGAACAAGCATGGCGACCTCGTGGAGCAAACTCGCGTCGAAACGCACCAGACGCGCGTTACGGGGCAAGGCGGCGGCCAAGTCAGTTGGGGGTCCGGCGTCACGTTTGGGGGTGGCGTTTCGATTATGGGTGTACCGATTGACCCAAGGACCCAGTTGCCAATTCCTCATCCCTCGATCAAGGTCGAGCGAATCACTTGGGTAGACTTTCAGTTCGCCGGAATCGGAGCCTCGGCCCTTGGGCTCCTCAAGCAAGCACGGGCGGGTATTGGCAGCATCGAAGCGGCGATTCGACCGCTGCTCTGAGTCCTAACGTCCGGCTTCAGGCGCGCGCCGCTCGCGGCGCGTCGCTCTGCAAGCCGTTGTACGGTGGCACGCGCACTTGAAATGCACTGTCTCGAGAGGCTGCAAACAGCCAAGACCAGTCACTCAGACGAGCGCCCATAAGAGTCGCGCCCATTCAAAGAATGATGGGGATGTACGGGCTCCTTAGGCCGGCGTCGGTAAAACGGTATATTGACGACTCGGGAAGCCGCTCGACAGTGTCGCGCCATTTGGCGTAGTGGGTTTGCAGAGGCGATATGGGTACCGAGAAGGACCGGCTGCACCGACCGTTTCAGCAGAACATTTTGAAACATGGAACGGGGATGCAGGGTTCGCGCCGATCCGGACAGCGAGTTGATCGAGCCCGATAACGCCATGAAAACTCAAGTAATTCGCGGACTGCGGCACCGCTATTGTTGTTCAGATAGAGGCTGTTCCGCTCTCTTAAACATGATAATGGGGCTGCCTGGCCTGCCCCTTAATGGACCATGACTTCAGCCTCTAGGGAATGGGACGATGCCTGATGTCTTCTCGAAGCAAGAGCGATCTTATGTGATGTCGACGATTCGCTCGTCGGGGAACAGAAGCACAGAGTTGCGGCTGGTCGTGGTAATGAAACGGGAAGGGATTACCGGCTGGCGTCGCCGATATCGGCTGACTGGCAAGCCCGACTTTGTGTTCTGCAAAGAGCGGCTGGCGATCTTCGTTGACGGCTGCTTCTGGCACGGCTGCCCGCGATGCAGAAACATTCCGGCGACAAACGAAGCTTATTGGGTCGAAAAGAACGAAAGAAACAGGGTGCGAGACCGGCTGATCACGCGAAGCCTTCGCGACAAAGGCTGGACCGTGCTCCGAATCTGGGAGCACAGCCTCAGGTTCCCTCGGCGCGTTTCGAACATGATTCAGCGGGCGCTCGCAGCCTCCCGAGAATCTCGCCGCATGGAGTCTCGACCGGCGGGTGGAAAGTTGTTATCGGTGGCGGTCACGAATCCGCAAAAGCTCCAGAACTACATGGCATGCAGATGAAGATCGAAGCATGAACACATTGCTCCGCAGGCTTGGCGCGTTTCTGCTCGCGGTGCTCCGGCGCTTGGCTCCAGGCAAGCGCGCTCGCATCAATAATGAGATGGACGGCGTCGCGCTTGCAGGGAGCGGCGCCGGCATCAATGATGACGCCGGGTCTGCGCTGGTCACGGGAACGTGCGATATGGTGCACGAGTCGCGAGGGGGTGCGCCCGACGTGCTAAGTGGCGCACAGACCGAAACTCTAACTCCGACGAAGGATGCGACGCTGGAAACATTCGAGGAGCCAAATTGGGGTGATGATCATGCCTCCGGCCACGACTTGGAGACTCATGAGCCGCCGTATGCGGACGCGACATTTCAGGATGAACCCGGCGAGCAGTCGATCGGTCGCGTCGATCGAAGCAGCGATTCGAGCGTTGAGCCGATTTCTGAGAATGTGCCGCCAGACGACGAGTTCGATGCGGAGGAAGTCCGAGCCGATGTCGCAGCCAAAGGTGAACTCGGCCCTCCAGCGACAGCCGAGAAGGCGCATCCGCCTGAATCGCAAGTCGCCACTAGTTTGAGTGCGGACGAGACACTGGACGAATCGATTCCAGCGGACATAGCTGCATTAGATAGCGCGGAACCCGGCATTGGCGGAGCTGCAAAGCACGATGCGGAAGCGGTGGAAGAACATCGCTCGGACACGCCGCTCTCGAGAATAGACGTCCAAAGTGCGCGGGAGGAACAGATTGAGCACTCGGTTCCCGAGCCCCGTGCGCTCGAACACTCATCCGAGGTGGTGGATCAGAGCCGTGAACCGTGCGGCCTCGATCTAGACGTGGCCAAGTCGTCGCGGGAGATTTCGCCAAGTTCGTCGGATTCCCCGCCGCTGATTCCTCCGGAGCCAGAAGTGACCGCAGTTTCAACGCGCGTTGCAGCATCGCCGTCAGGCACAATCCAAAGTGCTCCGCAAGAACTCGAATGGGACGCATTCTCCGAACGGGCGAAGCCGGCTCCGGACCCTGCGGGCACCGCGGCTGAGCAAGATGAGAATGAAGAGGATGATGATTGGCCGGATGGATCGACGCAGGGCACCCGCGCACCGAGCGAACCACGACGTGAGCAGAAGCGCCGAGCGCCGATCGATTGCTCGGAATGCCTGCCTGCCGCTGAAGAGAAGGAGACGCTTCCAGACGAGTATCTATTCTGGAATCGGATCTTAGCGGCCCGCTTCATAAACTTGCCTCCCCGATCGATGATCCATTTGGCGACGAGCCCACGGTTGCTGGCTGGGGTGCTCAGCGAAAACAAAGGCGAAAAAGTTCAGCCTCGTGACGCCGAGGCGCGCTTTGTCGAAGCCGTTCGCGAGGCCTACGACGCCAGCATAGCGGATTCGCGGAGTGGGCTGCGAATTTTGCGCCGCCGCGAAAGCGCCAACGGCCTGCCGCTGTGTGTCGGCTTTCTCGCGCTCTCAGTCCTGGCTGCCCACAAGATGCACTCGGATGGAGCCAACTCGAGCAGTGCCTACTACGTGAGGCTGAAGCATCTGCTCGCTGCGCCGGCCGACCCGAATGATCTTCCGAAAGGGTTCGCAACGCTGGAGTTCGAAGCCTTGTGGAATTTCCTCGCCGCCTGGCTGGCGGCGAATACATCGCTCTCTCTCGCCTTGCCGGCCGCCGGCGCGCAAAAGCGCTATATCGGCTATCCGCTCGCTCACGTTCCACTCCGGCAGTTGGACCTTGAGAAGCTTCCGGCGTTCTTTAGCTGGGCTGATTATTCGCCCGGCTCATCACTGCCACCGGAACGCATCGAGGACGATTTTCGCCGCTGGTCTAATTCCTACGGGATGCTCAGTCAGGCCGGCCGCGAGGCGCTTGAAGACAGTCGGGCGCCGGCCGTTCTGGCACAGATTCGCAGCGAACTTCGCTTGTGGGACGGCTCCGTTCTTGACGCTCACGGAGTTCAGTCCGTGCAGGTCGAGGTGCTCTTGGAAAACATCAGGCGGCTATCGCGCATCTCGCTGCTGGCGCCGCGCCGCGAAGGCTACCCCGAAGGATTTCGCTGCGGCGAGGTCGAGATGGCTGGCACGCAAGATTGGTATGATCCGGTGGAGCTGACTCCAACCGATGGACCACTGCTGGAGCATGGATTCTCCTGGCCGGCTGACGGCAATCCTTCTCTGGTGCTGCGCCGGCCTGCGGCCGAAGTGATCGTCTTAGCGCCCAACGCAGCGTATTCCGAACTCGTCTCGCGGACGCAGATTCCGAAAGACGTTAGCTGTGCGATCCTCTGCCACGAAAGAGTGGCAGCGAGGGTGGGTTTGTATTTGGGCGCGATTTGCAGCGAGGCTGTGCGGCCACTCGTTGAGGGCAACTGCCCGCAGGATTGGCGGCTGTTTCTGCGCGTGCGCGCCGTGCGTGTGCCGGCGAACGTTCCCGAGGACCTCCGGATGCTGGACGTCGTATCGGAGACCGACATCATTCCGCAAGGCGGCCTGCGCCTTGGAAGATGGGCATGGATGCAAGGTGCGCCGCCGAGCCTTCTTGTCGAAGGAAGAGACGGACGCGCTGTTTCCATCAATGACATGCCGGTGGATGCTGATGAAGACGGGCATCTTCACGCGGATGACATGCTGAAAGAGCCGGGCAGCTATACGGTCTGCGTTGGTTATCTGGAGAGAACGATCCGCATCGTTCCTGCGGTGCTCAGGCAGCTCGGCGGTACGACACCAACCGTCGGGGAACTGCGTACTTCCTGTCCGATTGTACTAGAGCCCGGCTGCTGGACACTCATCGGTCGGAATCCGGGCGAGGCACAGCGCGCGCCGAACTCGTCTGGTCGCCCCTCGCTCTTCCAATGCGCCTTTCGTCCGATCTGGGCTGTCAGCGATCATGGCGGCCCCAGAGCGCGGGTTATCCAACTCGCTGCGGACGTTGCAGACTGCTCCTGGCCGGTGAAGCGCGACGCGCAGTCGCAAGCGTGGGTGTCATCGATCTACGAGGCCACGATCCGCCATGCGGTGCCTGAGTCAAAACTCGCTTCAGGCAGCGAAGCACTCTCGCGGGCTTGGGCGGACTACGCAGCACTCGCCAAGGCGATCAAGCGACAGTGGAAAAAGACTCGCTGATGGACGCTAACAAGCTGCTGCACTGGCTCAGTCACCTTGGAGAGGGAAGTTGGGACTCGTTCAGAAGAGCAGTGGAGGAGCTGTCGGTGCCTGACGGCAACGCGTCGGGGCGAGACGCTGCCGTGCAAATGCGCTTCCGGCTTTCCGAATTAGGCGACATCGACTTCTTCCCAGAAAAGCGTCGAAGGTGGCAGATCGTTCCGCCTTTGCTGGCGGGCTTTCCTGAGCGGCAAGGCGAGGCAGTTCTCTGCGGCGGCAGAACGCCCGCGTTCATCGCGAGCTTAAGTGCCGCGGCTGAAACGTGGGCGTGCTCGCTTGAGCAGGAGCCACGAGCAGAACTGCCAGACAAAGTTCGTATTCGAGGGGAGCCGGATGCGCTCGCCGCAGTGGCCAGCACGGCGCGCATCAAATGCGAACTAGATTTCGCGGCCGATCTCGCCCGCCGTATCGTGCCGATTCAGACCCAGCTTGCCGCCGCTCCGACGGAAGGTTTGATGATCGGCTGGCAGCGGGAATATTTCGATTTGCGGGCGCAACGCTGGGTCGATGAGCGGTTGCGCCGCACCGCCTGTGAGTGCGTCTCGCAATACGGCCGCCGCGCGACTTATGTGCAAGTGAGCCGGACACGGACGGTCCGCATGCCGAAGCGCGAAGCGCTCTACGCGGCAGCGTCACTGTCGGGCATTGCTCTCGCGCTTTACGATGCAGAAACACGACGCCTTAGCGCGCCGATGCACGCGCCGCTGCCCGACCGATGTGCGCGGCTCGCGTGCGTCAGTTCGGGCAGCGAGGGAACACTCAACGGTGGGCGGGTTTACTATTCACCGGTCTCGCCGCGCATTGCTGAGATCATTCTGGCCGCGTTGGGGCAGTCTCTCAAATAGGCTGTGCGGGCGAAGCTGCGCGCCAGACAGCCGTGCTCTTGAACCGATCCACATGCAGGGCGCGCACCTCTTTTTCTAGGGTCGGCGAAAACCGCGCCGCCTGGACGACGCGAACGCTTTCGCCGACCAACGGCGGGTCACCATTGATCGCGAGCCAGCGGTTCGGAATCTGCTCAACGATCAGGACTCCGCGCGGCGCCGAGCCTCGCGAGGCGTCGATCGTTAAGGTCACGAGTTCGGTGCCGGAGACGGTCGAGGAGTGCATCTCGGTGACCGTGCCTTCGGCGTTCGTTCCGCACGCCTCTTCCCACTGGGGTGTCGCGGCGGCCCAGAATGGGTCGCAGGCCGGAAGGTAGGGACATCCCGCGCAAATTTCACGCGCTGGCATCGCAAGTTCCGCCAAATCCTTCCCGGCCGCCGCGGCGATATTGAACTCGCTCCGCAATGCGCGCGCTGCATCTGCCTCGCGAGCCACTTCGTCTGGCGAGATGTTCACTGCAGCTTCGGTACCATCGCCCCGCACGATCGCGGCGGCTGCGATGTCATATCCGGTCTCGCGAGCGAGATGAGCGTAGAGATGAAGCTGGCGCACTTCGTTTTCAGCAAGGCTGGACCCGCCTTCGCGAGGCGCATGTCCCGACTTGTAATCGGTAATCTTGCGGCGCTCCTCGTCGAGAAGATCGATCCGGCCCGTGACGAATCCATCCCGCGCAGTGAGCTTCTTCTCGATGTGCATCCGCGGGGAGCGCGCGGGCGGACCCACTTCGCTTGGCGCGGAGCCGGTCGTGTCTATCGTAGCTCCGGTAGAAGCCTTGAGCGCCATCTCCACCGCGCGCGCACGCCGCTGATGATAGTACGGGACAGCCGCCGGCGAACGGAATTTGGCGCGCAGGAGGGGATGAGCTTTTGCAAACAACTCCAGTGCGATCGCGTCAAACTCTGCCTTCGCGCGAGTCGCGCCAGCCGCTCCCGCCGGGAGCCGGCCACGGTTTGCGAGCTCCATCACGGCATGGAAGCAGCCCCCGAGGATCGCGCCGGTCGTGCCTGGGAAGGCTCCCTGCGGCGCGAACCGAAACCACCCTGCCTTCGCCTTGCAAGACAGCGCGGTGTTGTAAAAGCTCGGACTGATGCTGGCCAGCTCCTCCAGCTTCGGGACGACGGGCAGATCCATCGCGGTCTAGATAGGCAGCTGAAACGGGAAGCGGAGCGCCCGGAAAATTGACACGCAATGCGGAGTCAATCCGCGAGCCTCAATGCGGCTAATCGTTTCGGCCAGCTCCTCTCCGTAGTTAGCAGGATTCTGATCCCAAAGAGGGTGGGTGAGGATGATGGCCTCCCCGCGCGTGTTGTCGATGCCGGCAAAGACTCCGTCGGTCTCTTCCACGTCGAGATTGAACGCCTGAAGATAAGCAGGCCCTTCCCGATGGACGAGATCAACCCAGTAGCTCTGACGAAAATCGATCGCCGAGGAGGCATCGAGCGCAAGCCGGGCCATATCGAAGCCGATTCGCCAATCGAGAATCGTGTGATAAGGCATGTTGCCGAACTCGCGTAGACAGCGGTGGCATGAGGTGGCGCATTCGCTCTGATGCAGGGCGGCGACAAGTGGGTCGTGGAATTGTCCGCCTTTGACGGGATGGGTTCCAAGTATTAGCAGCAGCAGCGCTTCGAATTCCTGGGGATCGCCCAGCAGGGCGCTGTAGCCGGCGCCATTCTCGAGAGTATCGGAAAGAAAAATCCGGGCTGAGGGGGGCTCGAAGGGGACGCTGAAGTCCTTGAACGGCTGCATGCCCATTTCGAGTTCGGACTCGGCGACATCCAGCCGCACCGCCGCCGCGCGCCGGATCATGAAGCCGAAGGAATACCACGCGGCTTTCGCTTCATCGACCGCCGGATTGAGGCAGAGACCGACAGGCACGTCTGCGATCCCGGCCGTGAGCACATCGGTTGTGGAGATCGAAGCCAGTGACCGCACGATCTCGACGGCAGCGGCATCGGGAGTCGGCCGGGACTCATTCGCCCTAAGCTGCTGATCACGCTTCAGCTGTTGCAAAGCCTGCTCGATTCCTGCCTCGGTGTAATAGATCTCGTGGCCGCTCCATTTTGTAAATGTAAAACCCAGTCCTGCATTGTCGTTGATCTTGTGGACGCGGCATTGCGGCATCCTATCGACAACAAAGTTCCGCTGGGTGACGGGCGCGACCTGCTGGGCGGAGATGCGGGCGCGCATTGCGCGGGGCGTGAATTCAAAGTTGCCGTCGAACTCTGCTTCCCACCAGCGGGAGACAACTTCGGGCGTGCAGAAGCCAGGCGGCTGATTGATCTGCGTGACGCTGTAGCCTTCCGCATCGTCGGCTGCGGCAGAGCAGTAAGGGCAGGGACCCGGCACCGGATTGATCGTGACCAATCCCTGACAGCGCCGGCAAATGCCGACCGGCACCGGATTTCTCAATGGGTCGGGAACCTCCACCATCCGATTGCCCGCCGGGAAATATTCGACCACGCCGACCGCGGTGTGCAGAAGATCGTCCTTCACGGTTTGAGCGCCCGGCGCGAATTGGCTGATGGCGATGTCCAAATCGCGATCAATGGTGCCGCGTCGCTCGTGCACAGCAGGCTTGCGGTGATAGAGGAGCCGGACCTTGGTCGGAAATCCAAACATGGGCAGCACGCCCAGCGAAGCGCAGCGTTTGCTGAGCGAGTTTCCGGAAGTCCCGTCGGAGGCGATCGCATAATCGATGGCATCACGAACGAGCGAGCCGGTGATCCAGTCTGCCATCTGCTGGCGCCCTGCGAGGGTGTCCATAGCCGTGCGGCGCAGCACGACCTCGCAGACGTGCTCGATGTCGGCGCGGTGTCCTTGAATCCATTGTTCGACGTGCGCCCTGGTGGCAGTCTGCCATTGCTGGATGCTGCCGAACTCGCCGTGCACGTCGCCGCCCATCGGCGCGTCTTCCTCTTCCGAGTCGTCGCGAGGAATGCCGCGAAATGCGCGCCGCAAAACTTCCTTGCTGACTACGCGGCGTGCCACCTCCACGCGAGTGACATCCACGTAGGGCGGAGGCGGCGGCTCCGCCGTGATCAAATGAGGGCGCTCAAAATAATACTCATCATGGCTGCGGCCACGGCAGAGCGTCATGGCGATGGAAAGGCCAAGGCCGCGTCGTCCCGCGCGGCCAACACGCTGCTGATAGTTGAAACGAACCGGGGGCATATTGGCCATCGTCAGCGCTTGCAATGAGCCGATGTCCACGCCCGCCTCCATGGTCGTGGTGACGCTCAAAAGATCGACGCCCGAGGTGAACTCGTTTTCCTCCTGCATCACCACTTCCTGGAAAAGCCGCTGCCGATTGCGCCTTTCATCCAAATCTGTTTGGCCCGTGAGTTCCGAGCAGTTCAACCGGAATTCAGGAGCGTCGGAACGCGCAAGAAACTCATAATAGTCGCCAGCTTCTGCGGTCACGGTTTCATCGCGCGAATTTCCGTCCAGCCGAGCCGTGCAGCGGGTGCAAACGCCCGCCGATCTATGCAAGTGAGTGCGCCCGCAACGAGGGCATGGATAGACTGGGATCGCCGACTGCGCATTCGGGCGCGGTCTGAGCACGAAGAGCCGGCGCGGATTGATGAGCCATTGATCACATGCGTCGCCAAGAATGTGCTCGATCTCCGTCGTGAGCTGCTGTGGGTCTTCTGTCAGGATAGCCGCCGCTTCCTCGATGAAGCGCTTGACCGACCCCGGCGGTTCGACCTGTCCCTCACGCTCCGAGCCCGCCCGGCGCTTGTTTTTCCCGAGCAGTATGCGGATTGTGGACGCCGCGGCTTCCTCTCGCACGCTCGCTGGCGGCTCCCTTCGAATCCACAGAAAGCCAAGCCGCAATGCTTCGAAATCGCGGCTGCCGGCGGCAAACAACACTTCGTCGACCACGGTCGACATGAGCGAAGCCTCGATATTCGATTTCAGGTCGCGTTCTGGAGGATCGAGCAGATTGTTTGGCTTGTAATCCCGAAGCAGCGAACCCCAGTCGAAAACGTCCTCCCATCGAATGTCGGCATGGTTCCTCGGCTTCTGGCGCGCCAGCGACGCCTGAGGTCCGCCCGGATTCATTCCGTTGAGCAGAAGCCGGCTGCGAACAGCGCCGCAGAGCGGATCAAAGGCCAGAACCGTGTGCCCGCCAAGCGGTGCGGGCGGCGTCAGACAAGGCGGAGGCTGATTGCCGGAGAATGCGAACTGCACCACGTCCCCAACAACGCTCGCGGGCAAACTTGCCATCAATGCTGGCATACGGAGCGATTCTTCCGGCGTCAGTGGGCTCGCCGTCGCCAGCTTTCTCTGAATCCCGAGCAGTTCCTGCGCGTTGGCGTGAATCTGCTGGGCGCGCTGAAAATCCTGCTCCGCAGTGGTGTCCTGCTCGATCAGCGTGCGGAAGGCAATCTGGCGCACGGAATCGAGGTAGTGCGCGTTCTTGATTCCCGTCGAGAGCTTGGCCGCATCCTGCCGGCTGTCGGAGAACAGCACGAGCTTGCGCGAATCGCTGCTCTCCATGTCTCTGATCAACCCATCGCACAGGAGCTGGACCACGCGCTGAAAGCCAGAACCCATGTCACGGATCGGCGAAGCGGTCCGCAGGCGACCCCAATCCTCGCCGCAATGTGGACATTTTGAGGCGAACGCATTCGCCGTCTCGACGGGGCTTTGAAATACGAATCCTGTTGTCCGTCCCTCACCCGGCGAGCGTGCCGGCCAGCGCACGCTTCCTTCCGCATGATTCAGCTCCGCCGACATCCACTGGAACCCGTCAACGGACTTTTGAGTCCAAACCCAGCGATTCACCCTGTTGCTGCGGAAGAGAGGCTTGGTCCGGGCCGGCCAGAAGATCGTGTAGTCGCCCGCGGTTCGCGTTAATGATCCGGCGCGATCCGGTATCCGGTCGAAATGCGGATAGTCGGGCGTGAGGTAGCGCTTGTTCGCTTCGCCTTCCAACTCATTTGTAAAGCCGCCCAGGAAAACCTCCCCACACGGCTGGCAGTAAAGCATCTCGAGCACGCGCGACCCGCAGCCGGTGCAGCGGGGCACAGGTTGCGTGTAAAGGCGGCCGAGGGGCGGCGGCTCCCCGCCTGCTGCCTGAAGCGCCGCTCTGTCCGCGCACGAGGGGTCGGTGCAGTGCGGATTCGCGCACGCCCACAGCCGGCCAGCGTTGTGGAAGAACAGATGCGCGCGCACAGGCAGCGGGGCAATCTGCTGCGCATTCCTCGCAAGGATGATTGCGCGGATCAGTCCCTCGACGGCATCGGAGCCGTCGTCATTGCTTTGCGGAAATAGAGCGCCCGCAAGCTCCTCCCGCGTCACGGGCCGGTTTAGACCGGCGCGCCTCACCGGCTCGTAAGCGGAGATCGCCGTCAGTATTTCATCGAGCTGCCGCGCTGGCGCTTCCTCTGCGACGCTGACGTTGAGACTTGAAGCCAGCGAGCTGACCGCAGTCTCAATCCCGCCATTCGCTTGATCGAGCTGTCTCTTGAACGAAGCGAGACAAGCAGCGCGAGTGCTGAGCGGGGTTTCGCCCGAATCGAAAGTGCTCCGCTCGCCGGGGATGACGTCGAAGCTCGCGCCGCTACGTCCGAAGAATTGCTCGAGGTAAGCGCGACTGTTTTGATCGTTTTCAATCGAGGCGCTCGTCGCGATGATCCGAAGCTGCTCCGAGTCGGGATGAAGCCCGATCCGATCTAGAAATACGCGCAGGAGATAGCCGACTTCCGTGCCAGGAGTGCCGCGATAGCTGTGCAGTTCGTCCACGACCAAGTGGAAAACGCGGTCTCTTTTCTCGCCGAGCCATTGGCGTGTGTGCTCGAAAATTGAATTCTCCACATCGCGCATGAGCATGATGTTGAGCATGCTGTAGTTCGTGATCAGAAGGTCGGGAGGCGCCTCCTGCATGTCCCAACGCGACCACATTTCGGCTCCTGCCGGCTCTTGAAAGAAGGGGAGGATTTGCGGTCCGCGAGTGGCGGCCGACTGCACTGCTCGCTGCCATTCCCGCTCCATCTTGTGCAGCTTGCCTCGCAGCTTTGTCAGCCGCGATTGATCATCCGGCGCACCCGGCACCGGCGTGCTGCTGTTGTAGCGGCCAAACCAGAATCGATGGCCGGCCCTGTGATGCCCGAGCCACTGCCTGGCTGCTTCGCCATCGCACGACTCCCGGACTCTCCCGAGCTGATCCTCGATAAGAGCATTCATCGGATAGAGCAGCAGCGCGCGCATGGCGGCGGGCCGGACACCTTGCTCATGCTCTCGTTGCGAGCGGCGATCTCTGCCTTGCTGATTCCACCAAGAATCCGGCGGCGGCGTCCGCGGCGGCGTGGTCCACTCACTGCGAGATTCCTCCGCCAGCGCCGCAAAGATCGGGAGCAGATAACACTCCGTCTTTCCCGAACCCGTCCCCGAAGTCACGACGACTGATCGGCCCTCGCGCGACAGCCGCCAAGCTTCGAGCTGATGCGAGTAAAGCTGCCGATGGATGCCCCGTCGGTCGGGTTTAAAAAGGCTGTGCGAAAGGAAAGCGCCGACGTCTGGATGCGCGCCAAAGTCGGCCGCCGCCTCAATGACATTGCGCCCCGAAAACCGATAGGGCGCGATCGGCTCGTAGAGCGGCGCGCGATAGATTTGGCCGTCGCGGTCCAGCAGCGCGCGGCGCTCATCGAGCAGCGCCTGATACCTTAGGCGAAATGGACTGTCGAGGTAGCGCAGATATGAACGCTTGATCGCCTCGAAGATGCCGAATGGATTGTCCATCGCCTCAAACTGCTGCACCTGTGGGGGTTTCTGAGGGGGCGGTTTTGTGGCTGTCGATGACCGCTTGAAACACCGCCTGCGCCAAAAGCGGAGGAACCGCATTGCCGACCTGCTGCTGCTGGAAACCTATCGAACCCTTGAATTCATAGCCGTCGGGAAAGGACTGCAGCCGCGCGGCCTCTCGCACGGAAAGCCCGCGGTTCTGCCGCGGATGGATGAGCATGTTCTTGCGAAAGTTTCCGATCACCACTGAAGGCTGGTCCTCTCGGAGCCGCAGGTAAATGCCGGTATGGCAGTTGTTCTTGTCGGCGTAGTTCCGCATCAACCGCGCGGGGATGTCCTGCCAGTTTCCGCCTTGGGGGATGTGCCTGTAGCGCTCGACTACATAGTCAAAATTTCGGGACACGAGGTTGTTAATGCAAATCTTCCGGCGCCCCCGCATCCGCTTCTGATAGGCGGATTCTGCTTCGCAGCGATATCGCAATTTCTCGATTGAAGCGCCATTCTTGAGCTTCGGCAGATCGGAAATCGCTTCCCAGACCGTCGGCGTCGCAACCCCGCTCGGTTTCGGAAATGTTGGTTTGATGCCCCGGCGCGATCCCACAATGAACAGGCGCGTTCTGCGTTGGGGCACGCCGAAATCCATTGCCTGAAGAAAGGCATGATTGGTCGTGTATCCGAAGCCCTCGATCGCCTCCAAAATGTGCTCGAGAAAAGCACCTTTCTCGGTCTCCGCGATGCCCTTCACATTCTCAAACACCAACCATTCAGGGTCCCATTCTTCGGCCACGCGAAGGAATTCAGCGAACAACCAGTTGTTCTCGTTCGCAGAATTTCGTGTGCGTTGATTTGAGGTAGAGAATCCCTGACAAGGGGCTCCTCCAAACAAGATTTTGACGTCCTCTGGGGACGTCTCAGGAAACTCGTGCCAGTCGTGCGCGTCCGCGTCCCACGACTTTATCTCTTCGTGATTCGCTTCGTAAGTCGCGATCGCGTGCGGATCATTTTCCACCGCAGCGAGCACCGTAACGCCCGCAAGCTTTGCGCCAAGAGTCATGCCCCCGGCGCCAGAAAAGAGATCAACTCCCACAAACCTTCTTGGGTTGAATGTTCGACTCATTTGCGGGCGATCATAGCAGGATGCCAATATGCTAGGAAACCGGCTCCAACCAAGGAGTTAACAGTTGGCGGGAATGGGCGCTTCGGGTCGCAAGCAGTCATCGGCGTTCGCTTCAGGTGAGTTACCAGAATCATGCGCCCTCAGGACATTGACACCGATGGTGTTGCCAAGGTGCCACCGAACGCCCAGCATCAGCGGCGGCGCGCAGCGCCGACCGCTGGATGCTGTTGTTAGCCCCTGTTGAGCTCCTTCGGCAGAAACGCGTCAATCTCAACATCCGAAAAAGTCATATCTTCCTGTTGCTGCAAAGCCTCCTGGGCCTTCTTGTACGCAGCGAACATCGTGCTTGGCGCACCAGAGTAGACGGCGTGCAAGTCTTCTAGGATCGCGTCGCGACGTGCGCTAATCTTCTCAAGTGATTCCTTGCCGACCCGCAGGTCGGTGATCAGAGCAAGGTATTTCTCGCGGAGAAGCCAGAGGTCCGCAGCGGCCTGGCGGTGCTTCTGCGCAAGCTCTCCCAAATCGTAGTTCTTCGTGTAGGCGGTCAGCACCAACAAAGTGGTCGAAACAACGACGCCGATCACGGCACCCACCGGCCCAGCACCGAAGATTGCGGCGATGAAGCCCGCGGTCGTGATCGACGAGAGCACGATCTGCCAGAGCTTGATTGTGGAGAGACGTGAGAGAAGGATGTCGGCGCACTTTTCGTGCGTCTTGTGAGAGTAGACGACGCGACCGTAACAGTCGCGCACTTGGCCTTCAATCAGCGCGCGAGGGTCCACAGGTGCGTCAGTCGGGGTATGAGGTGCCAAAGATCTCCCTCCACTTCTGCTTCGCCGACCACTCCTGCTTTGGGTTGGCGGTTTCGTGTTCGATGGCTTTGAGCGCGATATTGTAGCACTGTTTGGCCTTGTACTGGAATTGGCCTTTGCCGCCGTACACCCGCTGACTGCTTCCCGGCGCCTTCCAGTAGTCCTGATTAGTGTCCTGCTCGGCCATGTACTCGAAGAAGTCGCGGCACATGTAGTCGTAGTAGAGGTAGGACTTGTCCCGGTACTGCCATGTCTCGATCAACTGGTACGCAAGCGTGTCGATCAGCAGGCCACCCACGGGGACAGACCACTCACGCTTCCACTCTCGCATCATGCGGCATAGGGGAACGAGATTCCCGTTTGTCGCGTTGTTGCGGTCCCGTATTGCCTGCATCTCGGGTTTGGGATTCGTGACGCGCCAACTACCTCCGTTGTTTGCGTCCGGGAACGTGAAGCTGTCGTCCTTGTTGATGAAGGCCGGCACAACCTCAAACGAGATTCCGTCCGTGAACGGGACAACAATCACTTGCCCATCGGCGCGGATGCTGGTTGTTGCGTAGGTCTGCTCGATCGATGTCTTGACCGCTTGAAGAAGTGCCGACTGCCCATTGCCCGTGTGGTTGTTGTACTTCTCGTACTCTGCATACGGTAGCTCAAAAATCATGTCGAGATCGCTGAACCCAGCAATGGCCGTGTTCCGACCATAGGACCCAACGTACAAGCTATGCGCTGTATCGGAGGTGGTAGCCCAGAAGTCTGTGTTGAGGCGCTTTGTGATGTTCCTGTAGCGCGTGGAGATGGTTTCGCCGTCCTGAATCTGAAGATTCGCGCAGAACATTTGGAACCAATCTGCAAGTGCCACAGCCTCTCCCTGAAGTGCCTAACTTTAATTGGATTGCCCGCGAGCATCGTCGATGCATTTCCACGCCGCTGTAAACGGGAATGCCTGCAAGGACCTCAGCCCCCGCCCGGCAATAGGTCCGCCGGGCTGCGAACTGCGCGACCCCCCTGCAGCAATACGTGGGTCGGTGCCCCAGCAGCTCCTGCACTGTCCGGATGTCGTATCCCGCCTCCAATAGGTGGGTCGCGAGAGAATGCCGCAAGGTATGACAGCTGGCCCGCTTGGCGATCCCCGACCGCCGCACCGCCAGCGCCATCGCCCGCTGCACCGCCGAGGGGGGCAGATGGTGCCGCCGCTTGCCGTGTCGCCGGGAGGACCCACTGCCACACCCAGGCCTTTGACGCCCCCCCCATCCGACGCCTACCTTTCGCCTTGAACCTGGCCCTTGGCCCCTGGCCCCTAACCCCTGGCCCCTGGCCCCCGGCCCCTGACCCCTGGCCCCCGGCCCCTGGTCCCTGACCTCCGGAGCCCCGATGCAGGACGTCGTGCACAAGCTCCTCTCGCCCTTCGCCGGCGGCGTTACCCTGTCCGCCTCGGGCCAGGTCGAGGTCCCCGGGCCCGCCGCGCTCGAGGGGACCGCGATGGACGGTCTCGCCCGCGCCGCGGCCTTCGGCACCACCGAGTCGAAGGACGTCGCCCGCTGGCTCCTGTGGGAGATCGGCCAGGTCGTCGGCGTGCGGCCCGCGTCCATCCACGATCTCTACCTCGCCCGCGGCCGCGGCGAGGTGCACGGCTTCACGGTCCCCGCCGTCAACATTCGCGGCCTGACCTACGACAGTGCGCGGGCCCTGTTCCGCGCCGCCCGGCGCCTCGAGGCCGGCGCCATCATCCTCGAGATCGCGCGCTCCGAAATCGCCTACACCGACCAGCGGCCCGCCGAGTACGTGGCAGTCCTCCAGGCCGCCGCGCTCCGCGAGGGCTTCCGCGGCCCCCTCTTCGTGCAGGGCGACCACTGCCAGGTCA
>Ga0315287_10001449_pt1 | contig 21873 bp, 16 predicted proteins | sample YL17G11_0_MG_FD_205037 | JGI IMG/M metagenome (GOLD analysis project Ga0315287, IMG submission 205037) | Sediment microbial communities from Yellowstone Lake, YNP, Wyoming, USA - YL17G11_0 | ecosystem: Environmental > Aquatic > Freshwater > Lake > Sediment | place: USA: Wyoming | collected...
CCAGGTTTGTCCGGATGGCCACCAGGCCCTGGAGACCCTGTGCCAGGCGTATTGGTATCCGCTCTACGCCTATGTACGTCACCACGGGCACAATCCCCAGGACGCTGCCGACCTGACCCAGGAGTTCTTTGCACGGCTTCTGGAGAAGGACTGGCTCTCGGACGTATGCAGGGAGAAGGGCCGATTCCGGGACTTTCTTCTTGCCGCCATGAGGCACTTTCTATCCAAACAGCGACACAGGGCCTCTGCCAAGAAACGCGGCGGCCACTGCCGGATCGTGCCTCTAGACATAGAAACGGCTGAGACCCGATATCAGCTCGAGCCAGCGGACCCGGTCACCCCTGATCAGGTCTTTGATCGCCAGTGGGCCCTGACCCTCCTGGCCCAGGTCTCAACGAGCCTGGAAGAGGAGTATGCCCTTGAGGGCAAGGCCAGGCTGTTTGAGGCCTTGGCCCCATACCTCTCCGCCAGGAAGGGCGAACAGCCCTGTGCGGTCCTGGCCGGGCATCTGGGAATGACCGAGGGGGCAGTGCGCGTGGCCGCCCACCGGCTCCGTCGGAAATACCGAGAGGTCCTGCGGGCCCAGATTGCAGACACGGTCAGCTCCCCGGACCAGGTGGACGAGGAGATCCGGCACCTCATGGAGGCATTGGCAAGAACCTAATGGTTTTAAGTGACCACATAGTGGTCATCCCGAGCGTAGCCGAGGGATCTTTTAGACTCAGGCGGCTGTCAGCTCTCAGCCGTCAGCCAGATAGGCTGAACCGCAATGCCTACTGAGAACCGACAGCGGATAGCCGATGGCCACGCATAGAGAAAGGCTTCTGACTTCTTTTTTTATGTAACGTTCCATCCCCTTTGGGTCTTATGGGGATGGAGACTGATCTATGGATACAAACATGAAGTGTCGAACGTGTGGTCGTCCCATCGGGCCTGGTGCCCCGGATGGGCAGTGCCCGATGTGTCTGATGAAGATCGGCCTGAGCTGCGGCTCGGTCCAGACCGGAGGACCTGAAGGCCGGGCCTTCTCTCCGCCCACGGTCGAGGACCTGGGCAGGCTCTTTCCCCAACTTGAGGTCCTGGAGCTGATCGGTCATGGCGGGATGGGGGCCGTATACAAGGCCAGGCAGAAGGACCTGGATCGCCTCGTGGCCCTGAAAGTCCTGCCTGCCAGGGCAGGCATAGATGCCGGGTTCGCAGAGCGGTTTACCCGTGAGGCCAGGGCCCTGGCCCGGCTCAATCACCCCAACATCGTGGCCGTCTATGAGTTCGGCCAGGTGGAGGGGTTGCACTACTTCATCATGGAGTACGTGGACGGGACCAACCTCCGCCAGGTCGAGCGGTCAGGCGGACTCTCTCCCAAACAGGCCCTGGCCATCATCCCCCAGATCTGCGAGGCCCTTCAGTTCGCCCACGACAAGGGGATTGTGCATCGGGACATCAAGCCCGAGAACATCCTCCTGGACCGCGAGGGGCACGTCAAGATCGCGGACTTCGGCCTGGCCAAGATCCTGGGCCAGCGCCAGGACCTGACCCTGACCCAGGAAGGCCACGTCATGGGCACGCCCCTATACATGGCCCCCGAGCAGGTCGAACACCCCCAGGCCGTGGACCATAGGGCGGACATCTATTCCCTCGGCGTGGTCTTCTATGAGATGCTGACCGGCGAGCTGCCCTTGGGCAAATTCGCCCCTCCATCACGCAAGGTCCAGATCGACGTCCGCCTGGACGAGGTCGTGCTCCGCACCCTGGAGAAGGAGCCTGATCGTCGATATCAGCAGGCCAGCCAGGTCAAGACCGAGGTGGAGACCATCGCCGGGACCAGGCTAGAGATAGGGCATCCGGACCAGGTCGATGACACGGGCCTGGCCGAGATCCGGCGACAGGTCAGGGGACCGGCCATTGGATTGCTGATCACTGGGATACTGAATTGGATCATGATCCCCCTGTCCATCCTGGTGATAGGGGCCATAACCAAGGCACGCTGGCTCTCTTTGAACGATCTGACCCGATTCAATCTCTGGCCCGCGTGGATACCCGGCCTCCTTCTCACAACCTTATGCCTGTGTTCTTTTTTTGTCCTGGCGGCATTCAAGATGATGCGCCTTCAGGCGTATGGTGCGGCGGTCGCCGCCAGTCTCCTGGCGATCATCATCTCCCCCGGCAATGTGATCGGCCTGCCCATTGGGATTTGGTCCTTGGTGGTCCTGAAACAGCAGGACGTACGGGACGGTTTTGAACGAACCCGGCGCCGCCGGATCGTTGCCATGTCACGACTTTCCCCGATCGCAACCCAGGGGGGCATCGACTATCGATCCAGGCGGACGCTGTGGGGCCTGCCCCTGGTACACGTGGCCACGGGCATGGATCCGGAGACAGGACGCAGGCGGGTGGCCAAGGGGATCATTGCCATCGGGGACACAGCCCGGGGTGTGTTGGCCTTTGGCGGTGTGGCGGTGGGCGGGATCGCCTTCGGTGGATTGGCCGTGGGTGTTATTGCCATCGGTGGAGCAACATTGGGTCTGCTGGCCATCGGCGGCCTGGCCGTGGGCCTCATCGCTGCATTCGGAGGGGGTGCGATCGGCACGATCGCTCTGGGCGGCGGCGCAATCGGCTACTATGCCTATGGAGGCAGTGCCTGGGGTGCCCATGCGGTCAGTGCCATAGCCAAGGACCCGGCGGCCGTGGCCTTCTTCGAGCCATGGGCCACGACCTTGATGCAGGCCAGGATGGGGTGGCTCCCGATGGCGGTTTTTTTTGCGGCGATGATGGTAGGTATCGGTATACCTGCCATTGTCCGGGCCCACCTTGAGAGAGGCAGACTCAGGCCGGAGAAGAGGTCCGCATTGATCTGGATTGTTATCCCACTGGTCGTCGTGCTCAGCGTGATTCTGCCGCACCTGATACGACAGCGTGGAACCCGTCTGTCCGGCCTCTTTGGCCCTGTCCGATCGATGACCCTGTTTGAGGTGGATGCGAACGTGGGTGTGGCCGCCCTGGACCTGGACGAGGGCATAGGATCTTATCTTCCTGCCCAATGGCCGAACTGGTCCGAGACAGGGCGTCTGAGCTGGGTGACAAGTAAGGGTATCGATCTCCTGTTGGACTACAGCAATGACCGATGGGCCTTGATCACACCGGATACAGGCGGGCTGCGGATGACCCTCGGGGAGGATCGCCTCTGGGACCGTGTCTCTCAGGCCCTCCTGGAGGATGCCCTTGAGGCCTCACCGTCCGGCGGTCTGGAGGTGGAACAGCGAGGCCTATGGAGGGCTTATCTATTGCCAAAGACACCCGTCCATGTGGCCTTGAAGACACCGATCACCCTGGCCGTGGCCTCCGCAGACAACTGGCTGGGCCTGATCCAGATCACCGACTGTATCCTGGACCCCAAGGCCGTGACCCTGCGATGGAAGTTCCTCAGAAATCAGATGCCCTTGAAAAAGGAATCAGCGACTATCGAGACTCCTATCTCCGGTCCCTTTGTAGCCCGTCTATCCCAGGGGACGGTAGAGCTGGTGGGCGTTTCCTATCATCCCTCTGCGGATCAGCCGTGGTGGAACGCCGATGGCCTGCCTTACAGGGGAAAGTCCCTATTCACCTGGGGCTCACGCAGTACGTCTTATGGGGACCAGACGGCCCGTGAGTTCGTCATCCGTTGCAGCGGCCTGCCTGCGGATGCCTCGTGGCCGAAATGGAAGATAGATCCGCCCGTAGGCTGGGCAGGGGGTGGGGTGGGATATGAGCCGAATCAAGGGGCACCTGAACTCAAGATGATCTCGGCCACTGTACCTGCATCTGCGAGGAGCGCAACCCTCAGGGTGGGTGTAGCCATGGGGCCGTGGGAGACGGTGGCTGAGGGGGACGCCGGCGGTACCAGCATGTCCAGCACTAGCCGACATGGCCAGAATTGGACCGTCTCATTCTTGAAGGCAAGCGAACTGGACGGGAGTTCGAGGACCACGGTCATCCACACGGTCAAGGACTGGAACACTCGCATAGTTGCTATAGACGCCAACAACGTAGAACATACCACCCATGACATGGAGGGCGAGGGCACGGATGCCTTCTCTGAGAAGACCGCGACCTTCACGGATCTGCCCCTGGTACAGGTCAAGGCATTCCGGTTCCAGGCCCGGCCCTATCAGTGGATCGAGTTCCGTAACGTCTCCCTGAATTCGGGCCAAAAGACCCGGGTCGGGATCGTGCACGCCACGGATGCCTTACTGGCCGCTGCACCAATGACTGTCGAGGCGGCCGTCAAGGCCATCCAAGACTACGGTGGCTTTATCAAACGCGATTCCCAGGGTCGTGTGGTCCGGGTCAGCCTGGTTTATGAGGAGGACGAGGACGGCAACAACCGCCGCGAGTGCAACAATACCTCGGACCAGATCGCGACGGTCCTGCCTGCCTTCACGGATTGTGAGGAGCTGCTACTTCAGAAATCTCAGGCCACGGACTTCGCCATGCGATACGTCGGACAATTGAAATCCCTAAAGACAATCCAGATGTGGTATGCCAGGGTAACCGATCAAGGCGTGGCGATGCTTGGGGACCTGAAGAAACTTGAAGTGTTGCAGATCCAGGAGGCCGGGATCGGTGATGCCTCCCTTGAGGTGATGTCTCAATTGCCCAACCTCTACTTTCTGTCTTTGCAGCACAATCGGTTCAGCGACGAGGGCCTTGCTCACCTGGGAAGGATGAAACAACTCAAGACCCTGTCGATTGGGTTAGGAGACGGCACGATTACAGACGCGGGATTAAGGTCTCTGGCCAACTTGACCCACCTGGAAGAGTTGGATCTCCAGCGTTGCGCCATCACAGACCAGGGACTTGAGAGCCTCTATGGCCTGAAGCGCCTGCGGACGATCCATCTAGGTCACACCAAGGTCACTGAAGAAGGAAGAAACAAGTTGAGAAAGGCCCTTCCCGGTTTGGAGCTCGGAAATTGACTGGATTCTTCTATGCGCTCGGCAGGATGGCCGGCCCCAGGGTTCGCAGGGCCCAGTGGGTCTGGCAATCGGTCTTTGGCACAGAAGATGATATCCTCGCCGCCGAGAACCTAGTTGGGAATGATCTGGCCGCAGAGGTCCTGCACCAAATATGCCTATGTCCGGACGAGGACCTGACGAGGACCGTCTGTGGCCTCGGGGCTGACCTCGTCCGATTTCTGGTGAATCAGCGCAGGCGTTTCCACTTCTATGTCATCGAGATGCCCTCTCCAAACGCCTTTGCCCTGCCCGGCGGGCACGTCTTTGTCAGTCGGTCGATCCTCGACCTGTGCAGGGGGCAGCAAGACCAGATGGCCTTTGTCCTCGCCCACGAGATGGCCCACGTCGTCCGCGGCCGATCGTCTGGCGGTCCTCCTTATCAAGGCTGCAGGTCATGACGACCGTGTAGCGGAGTACCTGATGCGGGCCTTGGCTATTGCATCCTCTGGCCTGGGACCTGGAGGACTGGGCAGATACTTCGGCTCACACCCGCCTCTTCAGGAGAGGATCGCGGCTGTCCGCCGCACCCTACAGCAGGCAGGATGAGGGGTACCCCGAAGTCACTCTACTTCCCTGCTGCGTTCCTCTAAAGAGCCCAGAGTTGGGGCTTCCTTACAGGTCTTCTCGCCTGTACAATACAGCCTTAAATAAAGTCCTGACATAAGGAGTGCCCAGATGAAGACAAGGCAACACGTAGTGAGGTCCTCGATCCTCGTAGGTCTATTAGTCATCAGCGGGTGTGCATCACACAAGGAGGCAGCATTGCAGACGTTTGTTGACAACCATATCGCCAAGGTCCGGCCCCTGGCCATCCGGTCCAATCTGGCAGACTGGGAGGCGGCCACGACCGGCAAGTCAGAGGCCTATGACAAGGCCGGCCAACTCAGACTCAAGATCCGCCAGGTCTACAGTGACGCCAACGACTATGCGTACCTGAAGTCCGTCCAGGTCTCAGGCCAGGTCAGGGATCCGTTGCTGGCCCGGCAGCTCGATGTGCTTGTCTATGCGTACATGGAGAACCAGATCAACCCCAACCTGCTCAAGGAGATCGTGGACCTGGGCACCAAGATCGAGGAGCGGTTCAGCACGCATAGGGCGGACCTGGACGGCCAGAAGGTCACGGACAACCAGATCAAGGAGATCCTCAAGACCGAGACGGATTCCGCCAAGCGAGAGCTGGCATGGCTGGCCAGCAAGCAGGTAGGCCAGGTGGTGGCCGCAGACCTGGTCCGTCTGGTCAAGCTGAGGAACCAGGCGGCCCGCAAGTTGGGATTCAATAACTACCACACCCTGTCCTTGACGGTAGGCGAGCAGGATGTCAATGAATTGGATCGGATCTTCGGTGAGCTGTATGAGCTGACCAAGGAGCCCTTCGCGAAGCTCAAGGACGAGATCGACGCGAGTCTGGCTAGGAGGTACGGGATCGAGGCCGCCCAGATGCGGCCCTGGCACTATCAGGACCCCTTCTTCCAGGAGACGCCGGCCATCTATGATCTCGATCTGGATGTCTTTTACAAAGGCAGGGACGTCAAACAGCTCGCTGTGGCGTTTTATGACGGGATTGGCCTGCCGGTGGAGGCGATCCTGACCCGCAGTGACCTCTACGAGCGTGATGGTAAGAATCCGCACGCCTTTTGCACGGACATGGACCGCGAGGGCGACGTCCGGATCCTGTGCAACCTCAAGAATGACCAGTATTGGATGGACACAATCCTCCATGAACTTGGCCACGGGGTCTATGACAAGTACCTGGACATGAACACGCCCTATCTGCTCAGGCAGCCGGCCCACACCTTTACCACAGAGGCCATTGCCATGCTCTTTGGAAGGCTCAGCGGCGACCCGGCCTGGATGCAGCAGATGCTTGGCCTGACCGATGCGCAACGACATGAGGTCGCAACTGTGTCCAGTAGCTACGCCCGTATGCGCCAACTGATCTTCGCCCGATGGGACATGGTCATGTACCACTTTGAGAAACAACTGTACGCCGATCCGGATCAGGACCTCAACCGGCTCTGGTGGGATCTGGTGGAGAGGTACCAGCTCGTGCGCAGGCCGGATGGACGGGATCAGCCGGATTGGGCGGCCAAGATCCACTTCACCATCGCGCCTTGTTACTACCACAACTACATGCTCGGGGAACTGTTGGCCTCACAGTTGCATCACGTGATCGTCACCGAGGCCCTCGGGCAATCGCAAGGGGCACAGGTCAGCTACGTGGGCCAGAGGCCGGTCGGCCAGTTCCTCAAGAAGAAGGTCTTTGAGCCGGGTGACGTGTATCGCTGGGACGAGATGATCCGCCGGGCCACTGGCGAACCGCTCACGGCGAAGTACTTCGTGAGTCAGTTTGTGAGGAGATGACGCTAGCCTACGCACTCTGCGATTTGATCGCCTGGCGGATCTCCTTGTTGATCCGCAGGCTGCACCAATGCTCCCCGCACATGGTGCAGTAGTCCGCGACACGACCTCGCAGGGCGTGACTGTCTTGACATGCCTCCTTGTACATCCGCGTGGCCGTGCCCGGGTCCAAGGCACTGCCCAGGTGCGTCTGCCAGTCGAAGTCCCGCCTGGCCACACTGATCCGCCTATCGGCCTCAGCTGCATCCGGCAGATCCCTGGCCACATCGGCGGCATGCGCGGCGATCTTGGCCGCCACTACGCCTGTGCGGACGTCCTCTACGTTGGGCAGGCCCAGGTGTTCCCTGGGCGTGACATAGCACAGAAATGACGCGCCATAGTAAGCTGCCGCAGTACCGCCGATGGCGGAGGTGATGTGATCGTAACCTGGGGCGACGTCGGTGACCACGGGCCCCAGGACATAAAACGGCGCCTCGTGGCAGATCTGCTGCTGGATCTCCATGTTGCGTTGGATCTGGTTGAACGGCACATGCCCCGGGCCTTCGACCATAACCTGACAGCCCTTGGCCCAGGCCCGCTCCACGAGCTCGCCCAGGGTCTTCAGTTCAGCCATTTGGGCCTCGTCGCTCGCGTCGGCAATCGCTCCGGGGCGCAGGCCGTCGCCGAGGGAGAAACAGACGTCGTATTCGGCCATAATCGCGCAGATATCGTCAAATCGCTCGTAGAGGGGATTCTGCCTGTTGTGGTGGAGCATCCACTTGGCCAGCAGGGCCCCGCCGCGGCTGACGATCCCAGCCACCCGTCTTTCGATAAATGGCAGGTATTCCCTCAGGACCCCGGCGTGGATTGTGAAGAAGTCCACCCCCTGCTTGGCCTGGCGCTCGATGACCTCCAGGATCAGGTCGATCGTAACGTCGTCAACGTCCCTGCCCTGGATCACCTGGTAGATCGGCACCGTTCCAAATGGCACAGGACAGGCCTCCAGCAGTCCCTGTCGGATGGCGTCCAGATCGCCGCCGGTGCTGAGGTCCATGATCGCGTCCGCACCCACCTCCAGGGCCACGCGGAGTTTATCCAGTTCGGTCTCCAGCCTGGCCCGTTCACTGCTGGTGCCGATGTTGGCATTAACCTTGGTCCGCAGCAATCGCCCGATGCCGGCAGGTTGGAGGTTGCCATTCAGGTGAATCCGGTTGGCCGGGATGACCAACCGGCCGGCTGCCACGTTAAGGCGGACCTGCTCCGGGTCTGCTGACTCGGTACGGGCCACGCAACGAACCTGGCCTGTGATTACGCCTTGCCTGGCTGTTTGTAGTTGGGTGGACATATAACGCCTCTAAAAACAAAAAACGCTTCCAGTTGGGAAGCGATAAATGATCTGGTTTCTACCGGGTCATGCGATACCGCTTTCCTACGCAGGTCTCGTCACCTTTCGGCGCTTATCCTGATCAGGTTCAAAGGGTCTTTCTCAGATCCGCCATCCGGCGGACCACCCCTAGCACGCTGGATCATTATATAGTGAGTACCGCCCCGCGGTCAAAGGAATAGTTACCCTTGACAACATGGGGGCTTCCGCTTACTGTTCACTTTTTCGATACTTGCGAGGAGATGCACGCTATGCCAGACAAGGTCGTAACGCGGTTCGCACCCTCGCCGACTGGCTATCTGCACGTCGGTGGCGCGAGGACCGCGCTGTTTAACTGGCTCTGGGCCCGCAAGAACCGCGGGACCTTCATCCTGCGGATAGAAGATACCGACCAGAAGCGGAATACACCCACCGCCACCGCCCAGGTCATGCAAGACCTGCGATGGCTGGGGATCGACTGGGACGAAGGCCCAGAGGTCGGCGGCCCAAACGGTCCCTACCTCCAGTCCCAACGCAGGGAGACCTACGATCGTTACATCCAGCAGTTGGTGGACCAGGGCAAGGCCTACTACTGCCTTGAGTCGGTCGAGGAGCTGGCCGCCCTGCGAGAGGAGGCCGAAGAGCAGGTCGGCGGCCTTGTATACCGCAGGCCGGACCGGGTACCTACGGCAAAGGATGTGGCCCAGGCCAAGGCAGAGGGCAGGCCTGTAGCAGTCCGGTTCGCGGTCCCACAGGACAGGCCCATCGTGGTCCACGACCTGATCCGTGGCACGATCACATTCCGGCCCCAGGAGATCGGCGACTTCGTGATCCTCAAGGGCGACGGATTTCCCACGTACAACTTTGCGTGCGTAGTGGATGACTTCCACATGAAGGTCACGTACGTGATCCGGGGCCAGGAGCACCTCAACAACACACCCGGCCAGCAGGTCCTCTGGGAGACCCTGTTCGGTCAGGACTGCCTGCCAAAGTACGCCCACATGTCCGTGACAGTCAGCGAAGGCGGAGGCAAGCTTTCCAAGCGAGAAAGGCCTGAGACCCTGCGCAAGGCCCTGAAGACCATGCCCTCCCTGGACCTCAAAGCTCTGGGCGATGTGGGCGGGATCACCGTGGAGCAGTTGCATTCCTTTTTGGTCGGAGACACCACACCGGACATGCCCATCATCGACGCCATGGCCAGGCACCTGGGCGTCCGTCTTCCTGAGATCAATGTGGTGGACTTCTCGCGGAGCGGGTATCTTCCGGAGACGATGGCGAACTTCCTGTCGCTTCTGGGCTGGAATCCGGGGGACAACCGCGAGGTTATGCGTAAGGAGGAGTTGATCGAGAGCTTTGAGTTGGCCCGCCTGACCAAGTCCAACAGCCTCTTCGACCGGTCCAAGCTCCTGGCCTTCAACACCGAGCACCTCCGCATGATGGCCCAGAACGAGAAGCCCGCATTAGTCCAATACCTGAGGGATTATCTCAGGGAAGTCAACTCGCCCATCAGGGATGAAACCGAAGACACACTCGGTTGGATCATTGACAAGTCCATGGGCGCTCGGACACTCGCCGACATCGACCTTAAGTGGCGAGGGGCGTTTCTGGCCGCTGACCGGATCACCAACCTATGCAGAGACGGGGATTGCTGGAAGGTCCTGAGCAAGGAGGGCCAGATGCTGCCAACAATTCGCAGCAAACTGGACGCTCTCCCCACGATCACCGCGACCAACGTGGAGGATGTCCTTAGGGCCTTCGCACAGGAGCAGCACGTTGGTCTTGGGAAGGTGGCGCAGCCGATTCGGGTGGCTCTTTGTGGGAGCACGGTCAGTGCCTCCGTCTTCGACGTGATGGAGCGGCTTGGGAAACAGCGTACCTTGCAGAGACTGGACAACGCGATCCAACTCATTCAAACCAAGGCCATCAACTGACAGGAGTGAGGTGTGTCTCTACTGGTTACAGGTTCCATCGGCATCGACACGGTCAAGACACCCCATGGCGTCAGCGAAGAATGCGTGGGCGGTTCGTCTGTCTATTTCAGCATGGCTGCCAGCTTCTTCGGCCCAGTCAGGTTCGTCGGGGTTGTGGGAGCGGATTGCCCCTTTGACCTGGCCGAGGTCTTTGCTGGCCGGGGCGTGGACCTGACCGGTCTGGAGATTAGGCCACAGAGCAAGACCTTCCGCTGGTCAGGCACGTACAAGGAGAACATGGACGACCGCACCACAGACCGCCTGGAGCTGAACGTCCTGGCCGAGGCCCCGCCCAAGGTCCCGACCGCGTTTCAGGACAGCCGGTTCGTGTTCCTGGCCAACACCCATCCCAAACTCCAGCAGGAGCTCCTGACCCAGGTCCGGAAACCCATGTTCGTGGCAGCAGACACCATGGACCACTGGATCAAGGACAACCTCCAGGACCTACAGGCACTGCTGGAGCGGATTGACTGCCTGATCATCAACGAAGACGAGGCCCGCCTGTTGGCTGGGGAATCCAACCTCATCCGTGCGGCCGGCAGGATCCTGGATATGGGAGTCAACGTGGCCCTGATCAAGAAGGGGGCGTCCGGGTCTCTGATGTGCTGCCGCAAAGGCGGCCTGTCTCTGTTGCCGGCCTATCCGGCCACGCAGGTGATTGATCCCACGGGTGCTGGTGACAGCTTTGCCGGCGGGTTCATGGGACACCTGGCGGCGACTGGAAAGACCGACTTTTGCACGCTCAAGGCAGCGGTCGCGTACGGCACGGTGGTGGCGTCGTTTACGATTGCGGATTTTTCCTTGAAGGGATTGACCTCTGCCGATCGGGCGGCGATCGATGAGCGGTTGAGGGAGCTGCGCGGGATGACACTTTTTTGACGGGGAGGCACTGTAAAGTAGCAGGAGCCGAGTCATCAACGGCGGACTGTACCCAAGTGGCCGGCGATCTTCCGGGCCAACGGTCTCTCGATGACACCTCGCTCGGTGATGATCGCCGTGATCATCGCCGCACTGGTCACGTCAAAGGCAGGATTGTATACGCCGATGCCCTGGGGGACCATGCGTTTTCCAGCGATCTGTGTCACCTCCTCGGCAGGACGTTGCTCGATGGGGATCTCAGAACCTGTCTTGATCGACAGATCAAAGGTACTGGAGGGGGCGGCCACGTAGAAGGGGATCTTGTGCTTGGCGGCCAGCACACTCAGGGTGTAGGTCCCGATCTTGTTGGCCGTATCGCCGTTGGCGGCGATGCGATCTGCGCCGGTGATCACGGCGTGGATCTTTCCCTGCTTCATCAGCCAGCCGGCCATGGCGTCACACAGGACCACGGTCTCGATCCCGGCCTGCTGCAACTCCCACGCGGTCAGCCTTGCTCCCTGCAGGAGAGGTCGGGTCTCATCCGCATAGACCGTGAACCGTTTTCCCTGTCTGTGCGCCTCAAAGAGGACCGACAGGGCTGTGCCTTGACCTGCGGTAGCCAGGGCCCCAGCGTTGCAGTGGGTCAACACGCCGGACCCGTCCTGAATGAGGCGACTACCGTTCTCGCCGATCCTGCGACACATCTGTACATCTTCTTCGAAGACGGCAGAGGCCTCGTAAAACACGGCTTGTTGGAGATCTTGGAGGCAGGCCCCAGGATGGGACGCGGCAAAAGCCCTGGCCCGGTTCTTGACGCGTTCCAAGGCCCAGAAGAGGTTGACCGCCGTAGGCCGTGACGAGGCCAGATATGCGGCCTGACGATCCAGGCCGGCCAATGCCTCCTGAACGTCGCGCACACCTTCCCGCAGCGCCAGGACCAGTCCGTAGCCTGCCGCCACGCCGATCGCCGGCGCCCCGCGTACCGCAAGGGTTTTGATTGCATCATAAAGCGGCTCAACGGATCTGCACTGGATCGCTACAAGCTCGCCAGGCAATTTCCGCTGGTCCACCAGTTCCAGATGCCCGTCAACGCCACCGATCCATCGCAATGCAGAGGTCGCCATACCTTGTCCTTTTAATGCTTATGACATAATATATAGATCGTATGAATAGCTTACTGAGTAGGTGCGAAAATGAAAGAGCTTAAACGTTTAGTGCTTTGGGGCGTATTGGTGCTGATCATTCTCCTTACTGCCCTGTCTGCATATGGCGCTTTTATGGGGGCAGATCGTGCCAGGGTCTTTTTCAATTCCGTTCCTCTGGCGGTTTACTGGAGCGTGTTTCTGATCACGTTGGTCAGCGGATGTCTCCTTTTCAGGCGTCTGATACGCGTACCTTCGCTTCTGCTCATTCATACGGGATGTATGGCCATCCTCGTTGGTGGTCTATGGGGTTCTGGTGGCGGGCTGCAACTCCAGAAGGCCTGGTTGGGACGCCGTATCATTCCCCAAGGTCAAATGATGATACTTAACGGGCACACGGAGAACAGCGTGCGAGTTGGGGACGCCAACGACATCAGAACGTTGCCTTTTGAAGTGACGTTGGAGCAATTTCGCATCGAGTACTATGAACCGGGCCAGTTATATGTCAGTGCTATCACAGGCAATCAGCGTTGGACCCTCCCTGCTTCACCCGGCACCCAATTTGACATGGGTCAATCATACGGCTCCATGGAGGTCGTTCGTACCTTTAGGAACTTTCGCATTGCCATAGAAGAAAGCGGCAGCAAGGCCTACGACGACCCGGGCCCCGGTTCCAATCCCGCGGTGGAGATCATTGTGACCCCACCCGGCGGTCCGTCCACAAGACGTTTTGTATTCGAGCAGCATCCGGGCCACGCCGATCAAGGCAGCCGATTGACCATGCAATACAGACGCACCATCAGAGACTATATCAGTGAAGTCAAGGCCCTCAAGGACGGCCAGGTGGTGGCCAAGAAGGCCATTGAGGTGAATCGTCCGCTCTATTATGGCGGATATCACCTCTACCAGAGTTCGTACGGCCAGGACCCTCACACCGGTCAGATGTATACGGTCTTGTCTGTGGTGAGTGATTCAGGACTGACCTGGGTCTTTGCAGGGTACGCATCGCTTTGTTTGGGTGTGATATGGCAATGCGGCTTGAAGTGCCTGCCAGTAGGCAGCAAACAGGAGGCAGTCTAAGTGGCCGTTAAGATGACACTTCAGGGACTCTTGATCTATGGGGCTATGGCGGCCTATGTGCTTGCCCTGGTGCTGACAATCCTCCGTCGTAGGCGACAGGGCCTCATCGTGTTTGCCTTCGGCTTTGTAGCAGCCCTGGGTGCTTTTGTCTATCGATGGATGGATGTAGCCCACTGGCCTATGCAGAACCTCTTTGAGGTCTTTGTCACTCTGGGCATGCTTTGCTATCCGGTGTCCATGCTCTCTCTCCGTTATCTCAAGATCGGCGGCCACGTCGCGGATATGGCCATAGGCTTTATCCTCCTGTTCCCTGCAGGATTTGTGTTTCATTCAGAGCCGGAGTATCTGCCGCCTGCACTCCAGAGCCCGTTGTTTGCCCCTCATGTGGCGGTCTACATGATCGGTTATGTTCTCATGGCCAAGGCCGCATTCTGTGCGTTTGTTCAGTTATCCAATCAGCCACCGGACAAGGACCAGCTTTCTCCGGAGCAGGCCACCTATACCATGATTGGCCTCGGCTTTCCTTTTCTGACTTTGGGACTGCTCCTCGGTAGTATATGGGGCAAACTCGCCTGGGGTGACTATTGGGGATGGGACCCAAAGGAACTCTGGTCCCTGGCCTCCTGGCTCGTGTACGTCGGCTACTTTCACTTCCGGTACATGTTCGGCAAGAAGTACCCCCGCCTCAACAGTGCCTGGGCTATCACAGGCATGGTCTTTATCATCATCACTCTGCTCTGGGTCAATCTGTCCAAACTGTTTCCCGGACTGCACAATTATGCGAGTTAGGGCCAATAAGTGATGGGTTTTGGTGTTCATTATGTGTTGAGTTTGGAAAGATTGAGGAGACCTTGACAGAGATTGAAAGACGCGTATTGGCTGTACTGCAAGAGGGGTTTCCAAATGCCAGTCGGACACCGTATGCAGACATGGCCGAACGTATCGGCATGGACATACAGGATCTATTGAATATACTTCGAATGTGGAAAGACCAGGGCAAGATCCGACGACTCGGTGCCATGGTCAATCATTTTCAAATGGACATGGGCGGAGGTGCTTTGGTGGTATGGCAGGTTGAACCGGAACGCCTCGAAGACGTGGGGCACTGCTTGGCCGGCTTCAAGGCAGTCAGTCACGCCTATCAGCGTCCGATCCGGCCGGGTTGGCCCTTCAATTTGTATACCATGGTCCATGGGGCCGATGCCCAGGACACGGAACAGACGGTCAAACGTATGAGTGAGGCGTGTGGTGTGAGAACTTATCGTTTGTTGATCACCATAAAAGAACTCAAGAAGGTGCCTCCAACCTATATCATTCCATCAGAGGGGTTGGGGCAGGCCCAAGGATAGGTTATGTTGCAGCTTCCTGCTCCGGAAATGGCACTGTTCATGGTAGCCGGTCTTCTGTATGGAGGAGCGGCGGTCGTGGGGCTGATTCAGTTGTCTGCCCGATGGCAGGCCAGCGGCCGTCTTTTGGTGCCACTGGTCTGCCTTGGGATCTGTTTGGAGAGCCTGATCCTGGTCTTTCGGGCGGCTTCCATTAAGGCGATTCCCTTGACCGGTCTGTTTGAATCCATGCTGGTGCTGACCATTGTTCTCGGCCTGCTGTACGTGTTCCTGAGTATCGGTATTCGGCAGGTCTGGTTTGGATCGATAATGGCCTGGACGATTCTGGTCCTGTTGGTCCTGGCTGCCGTGGTGGCCAAGCCGGCGACTGTGCCGACCAAGGTAGCGGTCACCCCGTGGATGGTCTTCCATGCCATTGCCATGGTGCTGAGCAGTGTGGCCATCGCATTCTCCACCGCCACAGCGGCACTCTATTTGCTGGGCGATCACAAGCTCAAAGAGAGAAAGGTCATGAGCGTGTTGGGCTATGTCCCCAATATGGAATGGCTCAGGCATGCCAACAAGCTAGGCCTAACGTATTGCTTTGTGACCATGACGGCGGGATTGGCGATCGGCATCGGTCTGGCCGTGATGGAGTCGGCATCTATGGGTATGATATGGTCCGACTGGATCTTAGATCCCAAGATTGTCCTGATTGCGGTGACCTGGTTCTCCTTGGTTGCCATTCTGTCGCTGCATTCCTTTGCCGGACTTAGTGACAAGGCCATGGGATACGCCACGTTGTTGCTGTTCTTCTTGATTCTATTTGCCGTTGTCGGCGTCACATTGTTCTGCGGGACCAAACACGTATTCACTTAGACGGGAGCTTAGTTCCAGGATTAGGTTCGAACATGAAGATTGTTGTCATAGGTCTGAACCACAAGAGTGCACCGATTCAAATTCGGGAGCGTTTGTCATTCACCGAATCGCAGACCATGGAGCTGCTTGAGCGGTTGGGCAAGGGATATCCGGATATGGAATTTGCGCTCCTTTCCACATGCAATCGGGTTGAACTCTACAGTTTCGGTGATTGTGAAGGATCGGATCGGAGGCACGACTTCATTGATTTCCTGGCCCAGGTTAAGGACCTCTCGCCAAACGAATTCAAAGACCATCTCTACGTTCATGTCGATGCTGATGCGGTTCGTCACTTGTTAAACGTGACCTCCGGTCTGGACAGTATGGTCCTGGGAGAATCCCAAATCATCGGACAGGTCAAGGCAGGCTATAAACTCGCTTGTAGTGCAAAGACTACGGGCAAGGTCTTGAATCGATTGTTCCACTGCGCTTTTTCAACCAGCAAAGAAGTTCATACCACCACCTCCCTGGCTTGCGGCCGGGTCAGTGTGGCGGGTGTAGCCATTGAACTGGCTCAGCAATTGTTCGCCAACATAGAACAGGCTCGCGTCCTGGTGATTGGAGCCGGACAAATGGGCGAGTTGCTGGTCAAGCATTTGTTGCATGTAGGCTGCAAGAAGATCACTATCATTAACCGGTCGTTGTGCAAGGCCAGGAGCATGGCCGCTCAGTATGGAGTTGAGGCCTTGCCGTGGGACGCTTTGAATGATCAGTTTGCCTCTGTGGACATTGTGGTCGGCTCAGCCGCCACGGAGGACTTTTTGTTCGACAAGACGACCTTCAAGTCCATTGCCCCACGCCGTCACCATAAGACATTGCTGATCATTGATATTGCCGTGCCGCGAAATTTTGATCCTGGCATCGGCCAACTGGAAAACACGTATCTGTTCAGTGTGGACGATCTGTCCGGTGTGGCTCAACAGAATCTCAAGACACGGGAACACGATATTGCCACAGGCCTGACCGTGGTGGAAGAGAACACCAGGGCGTTTATGGAGTGGTTTGAAGTGTACGATTTCGGGCCCCAAATCGGCCAGCTTGAGGCGGCCCTGATGCAGATCGGACAGAAGGAACTGGACCGGTTCTTTGTCGGCGTGCGGGAGGAGGCCTCTTGCCGAGATGTACTTAATCTTACGGTCAAGAGGGTGGTCAGTAAGATCCTGTATTGTTTTATCAAGCATATTCATGCCACCGCCAAGGAAGTGGGAACCCATGAGGCGACCCGGATCGTCAATCAAATGGTAAAGCAGGCAGAACGGATCAAGGCTGAGGAAAATGCCTAGGAGGTCTGCCTCGATGAATCCCCTGGTGTCACCTACACGCATGCTGAGACTGCTCTTCTGGGAATCCACGATTCGGTGTAATCTGACCTGCGCCCACTGCAGGCGTCTCGAATCCAATGAAGCCGCTTCCGCAGACATGTCGACAGACCAGGCCAAGACTCTCATTGAGCAACTTGCCCAATTGGGTCGGGCCCAGCCCATGATGCCTGTACTGGTCTTTTCAGGCGGAGAGCCCTTGTGTCGCGAGGACCTGTTTGAGCTTATTCGTATTACCTGTGACAAGCACATCCTGCCGGCTTTGGCAACCAACGGCACCCTGATTGATGCAGCTCTGGCCAAACAGATTGCCGAATGTGGTGTGGCCAGAGTATCGATCAGTCTCGACGGTGCGGATGCCCGAACCCACGATCCCATGCGGCAATTACCGGGCGCCTTTGACGGGGCGGTCCAGGGCATCCGTCACCTGCGCGAGCAGGGTGTGCCGTTCCAGAACAACATGACAGTCACGCAGCACAATTGTCACCAACTGGAAGCTCTATACAACCTGGCCAAGGCGCTGGGTGCGGTGGCGGTCCATCCTTTTATGCTCGTGCCTGTGGGCTGTGGCGTAAAACTGGCTGCGACCGACATGATGACCCCTGCCCAGTATGAAGACGCTCTCAACGAGATCGCCGAATTGGAGGAACGAGGAGATCTACAGGTCAAGGTCACGTGTGGACCTCATTACGAACGGGTGAGGCGGGAGGCGGGTCTTCATCGACATTCCGCCCTCAAGAAGACGGTGCCGGTTGGAACAGGTCACGGGGTTTCATCCAGGGGGTGCCTGGCCGGTCTGGGCGTACTCTTCGTGGGTCATCAGGGTAACGTCTTCCCCTGTGGTTACCTGCCGGTTCTGTGCGGCAACGTCCTCCAGCAATCTGTGATGCAGATATGGCATAACAACAAGGACCTGGCCCAATTGGGTGACAGCCGTTTCTTGAAGGGCAAGTGCGGCTTATGTGGTTTCAGCAAGGTCTGCGGCGGCTGCCGAGCCCGTGCTTATGCTAAAACCCAGGACTATCTGGCTGAAGAGCCTTTCTGTGAGTACATACCCATAACCGAGAATCCATCATGATTAATATCAGCAGACTCTATGGCGATCAAGTGACACCTGGCGACTGGCTGCGCTATGGAGAGAAAGGGTGCGGTGAGCGGGCAGGGGAGATGGTGCCTCTGAAGGCCGCAGAGAGGCATCCCATTGTGGTGTGGAATATCACGCGCAACTGTAATCTCAGGTGCGTGCACTGCTACAACGACAGTGGGGTGGGAAAACCAGCTCGCGAAGTGACGACAGAGAAGGCCAAGGCCGTACTCGATGACTTGGCCGCCTTTGGCGTGCCGTCTGTGCTGTTTTCCGGCGGCGAACCGCTCATGCGAAACGACCTGTTTGAGTTGATCGCCCATGCCGTGGGAAAGGGTCTGCGCGCGGTGATCTCTACAAATGGGACGCTGATTTCTGGAGACAAGGCTAAGACCATCAAGGAACTTGGCGTGTCCTATGTGGGGATCAGTCTGGACGGCATTGGTCCTGTAAATGATACGTTTCGCGGTGTGGAGGGGGCTTTTGATCGGGCGGTTGAGGGCATTCATCATTGTCAAGCATCCGGTGTACGTACCGGCCTACGTTTAACCTTGACCCAAAAAAACGTCCATGCTCTGGAAGCCCTGTTTGACTTCTTTGAAGCCGAAGGCATAGAACGTGCCTGCTTCTACCATCTCGTGCCCAGTGGCCGAGGCGGCGACATATCCCATGAAAGACTGACCAGCACCCAGAGTCGGGCGGCTATGGAGATGATTTTGGCCAAAACCAAACAGTTTAAGGAGGCCGGCAAGCGGACGGACATCCTCACCGTGGACAATCATGTCGATGGGATCTACACCTACTTGAAGTTGTTGGAGGAGGCACCGGAACGAGCCCAAGGAGTTTGGACCTTGCTCACCTGGAACGGCGGGGGACTCAGCAGTAGTGGGATCGGTATCGGCTGCATTGACTATGACGGCTATGTCCATGCCGATCAATTCTGGACACACTACAACCTAGGTAGTATTCATGAACATCGCTTTAGCGAGATCTGGAGCAATCCGGAAGAATCTTTGCTCAAGGGGCTGAGGAATCGCAGATCCCATATCAAAGGGCGATGTCGTGTATGCCGGTATTTTGATGCGTGTGGCGGCAGCCTTCGAGTACGAGCGGACCTGCATTTTGGCGACCCGTGGGCACCGGACCCCGGCTGTTATTTGACTGACAATCAGATTGGCATCGATGCGCAGAAAAGGGCCGAATTGGAGCATTGTGGCGAGTGGTTTGATATGCCTGAGTAACATGCCGCACGGTGTTAGTCGGATGACGTGAAACGTGCATCTAGTTTGAACAGACGCTCGACCGGGACATTGAGAACCTGTGCATCGTCCAGCCGTAACGTCACTTTCAGACGTTCGAGGATTTGCTGTATTCTGTCCTCCCCGGAGGCGATAAGTGTGAACCAGATATTGAATGCGTCCTTTCGAAGATAACAGTGCGTTACTTCAACAAATCCCCCTATCACGGCGGCCGCTCTGTCAACATCTTCGGGTTTGACACTTACCGCAGCCAGCGTGCTCGTGTAGCCGAGCTTCCGTGAATCCAGACTGGCCCCCAATCGTCGGATCACACCTTTGGCGATAAGGTCCTGAACCCGATACCAGACCTGATCTTCGGATAGTCGGAGCCTATCTGCAATCACCTTGAAGGGTCTTTCACATAAAGGGAAGTCATTCTGCAAGGCATCTAATAGTTGGGAGTCCAATTGATCCATAGTCCAGGGCTTTCAGCTTGACTGTTTAGTACGCAATACGTAGATATAATGCAAAAGACCCTTATTGTGAAGTCTCTGTGGATAAAACAGACTCCAGGTCGTTATGGCACAAGGCAAGGTAATTCTAGTCGGCGCAGGTCCCGGCGATCCGGGGCTGATCACCGTAAAAGGGTATCAACTCATCGGCCAAGCGGATGTTATTCTGTACGACCATCTGATTCCCCAGGAACTCCTTCGACTGGCCAGGCCCGGGGCTGAGCTCATTTCCGTGGGCAAATTCGCCAGTCGCCATACCCTGCCACAGGATCAGATCAACGCCATGCTCGTCAAAAAGGCCAAGGAGAACAAGACCGTGGTCCGGCTTAAGGGCGGCGATGTTTTTCTGTTCGGACGTGGCGGCGAAGAGCTTCTGGCCTGTCACGAGGCCGGTGTCGAATTTGAGGCGGTACCCGGCATTACCAGTGCATTGGCTGTGCCCTGCTATGCCGGTATCCCTCCGACCCATCGGGACTGCACCTCCGACATTGCCTTTGTCACCGGACATCGTAAAGACGATAGTCCCATCAATGTCCCCAAGGCAGGAACGGTCGTATTCCTGATGTCCGTAGGCAATGTTCAAAAGATTATCGATGCCCTTTTGAAGGACGGGTGGTCCGAACAGACGCCCATCGCCGCTATTGAGCACGGCACGTGCTATGATCAACGCGTCGTCATCGGGCGACTGAACAACTTCATGGAAAAGGCTCAGGAAGCCGGACTGCGAACTCCTGCAATCTTCGTGGTCGGTCGGGTCGTGGAATTGCATGACACATTGGATTGGTTCGGCAGAAGGAAAAACGTCCTGGTCTTGGGCAACCATCCGGATCGGTATCAGCGTCTCGGCAACATTGTCCATCGTCGCATCATTGACTGTGTTCCGATAGGTGACTACACACACGTGGATGCCATGCTGGAAACGATCCATTCCTATGACTGGATCGTCTTCACGAGTGTCTATGGCGCGACGTATCTGTTCGAGCGTCTCTTTGCATCCGGCAGGGATATTCGACATATCGGGTCCGTCCGGATCGCCGCCATCGGCCAAACAACAGGTGCACGCCTCAAGGAATTCGGCCTGATTGCCGACCTGATCCCGAGCCATGAATCCAGTGCCGGTTTGTTGGAGGCATTCACCACGCTGGGCATGGTGGGCAAACGTGTGCTGTTGCCGCGAGCGGAAATCTCGACCGATGAATTACCTGAAGGTCTTGTGGGCATGGGCGCCTCTGTTGAAAAAATAGTTGTGTACAAAACCGTGGATATCGAGCCGGAGGAAGTTGACTTCGACTACATCGAGCAGATCCTCTTTACGAGTGGGTCTACAGTCAGGGCCTTTGTTAAATACTTCGGCAAAGTTCCCGATCACATCCAGTGCTATTGCCTGGGCCAGCCTACGCTGACCGTAGCCAACCAACATGGTATTCGGGCAGAGATCTTACCCTCATGAGTAGACCAACACAAAAAAACATGGCATTGTTTCGAAAAGCAAAGCAGGTCATTCCCGGCGGCGTCAATTCCCCTGTGAGGGCATTTAAGGCCGTGGGGGCCGGGCCTATCTTTATTGAAAAGGCCAAGGGCCCTTATCTCTGGGATGCGGACGGCAACAAGTATATCGACTATTGTATGTCCTGGGGTCCCATGATCCTAGGACATGCCCATGGCGAGGTGCTCGCCCATGTCAAGCAGGTCATGAGCAAGGGCACTAGCTACGGCATTCCCACGGCCATGGAAAC
>Ga0315287_10001450_pt1 | contig 21870 bp, 26 predicted proteins | sample YL17G11_0_MG_FD_205037 | JGI IMG/M metagenome (GOLD analysis project Ga0315287, IMG submission 205037) | Sediment microbial communities from Yellowstone Lake, YNP, Wyoming, USA - YL17G11_0 | ecosystem: Environmental > Aquatic > Freshwater > Lake > Sediment | place: USA: Wyoming | collected...
GATGATAGGTGATAACCTCCACTCCATCTGCCGATACAAATTCCATTACATCCAATTTGCCCACGATTTTTCGTTCCTTTGCTGATCGGTCAAGAACCTAAGACAGATAAAAACTTAGGTCAAAACCTAAGCAAATGTCTTTCCTTTTTAAAATCACTTGAATCTGCTACGATTCGCTCTGAGGGGACGCAGTCCGGAGGGATGTGTCATGCGCGTGTCAACTACTAGACAAAACAGTCATCTCACGCTTCGCATTCTGGCTGCGTTCGCCATTGCGTGGTTCGTGCTGCTCGCAACGGCCACCCATAGTATTGCCCAGCAAAGCACAAGTTGTCCCGTTCCACAGAATGCTTGCGGATGCGTCTCGTGCGGATGTTCACCGCAGCCTTCCTGCCCCGAAGGCCAGTCTCTGTTTGGTGATTACTGTCTGCCGGATTGCCCGGGGGACTATGTGCGCTATCCCGGCTCGCCAGGCTATTGTTCGCCGCCGTGTGATCATGGCTGCCCGGAAGGTTTCGAGCCGGTGCCATTTCCGCAGTGCCCGCAGGGCTATCACCGCGAACTGCAAAATCCCGACCAGTGCAAAATGGATCCCAACTTTGGCAATACAGTGTGCCCCTATGGACTTGCCTACTCACCACAGACCGGTAAGTGTTCGCCCCAGTGTCCGCAAGGAACCTATCTCGACAGCCGTGGCATGTGCACCAGCTACTATGAGAAGTCCTGTCCGCTGAACTACCAGCGCAATCCGGAGACCGGCGCCTGCATGCCGCCGGGTGTTTGGCCACCAACTCACATCTGGGTCTGCATGCCGCTGTGCCCACAGGGCTATGCGCGCGACATCGAGCATCCAACGCGTTGCCGGCCGCCGCGCAGTGACTGTCCGCTGAACTTCGAGAACGTCAGGGGCCGCTGCCTGCCGGTGTGCGACCAGGGATTGCGCCGTGACGATTATGGCTACTGCAATCCACCCCGGATCTGCGAGGACGGCAGCTATCCCGACCTGCGCGGCCGCTGCCATCCCGCGGAATGTCCACAAGGGTTTGACAATGTTCGCGGCCAATGCCTGCCGCCCTGTGCAGAAGGTACTCAGCGCGACACTGGCGAACCCAACCGCTGCATTCCACAGCGGCCGGATTGCCCGGATGGAACCCGAATGAACAACCAGACCGGCCAGTGTGAGCGCGTGCCCCCGCCTTCATATAACTGCAGGCAAGGTCTCATATTCAACCAACGAACCGGCAAATGCGAACCACTCTCGCCACCCAAGCGCAAGGCTTGCCCCGATGGATATACCGCCACCGCGCCAGGCAAGTGCGTGCCAACCCGCCAGCCACCACCACCCCCGAAACTGGTGGACTGCGGCGACGGTTACCGCTTTAACCCCAACACTGGTGAATGCGTGCGCATCCTGCAGCAGCCAAGGGGTTGCCCTGACGGCATGCATTTCGACCGTAGGCGCCAACGTTGTGTGGATGATTTCCAGGATAACCCGCAACTGGACGAACCGCCGATCCTCAAAATCAATCCGAACCAGTTGAACCTGAAGCCCCGCGGGGACGGTTGCCCCAATGGCATGTTCCCTGACAAGAATGGCCGCTGCGTATCGAATTGAGGGTTTTCAGCCGTTCTTGAGGCGGCTGAGCGAGAGGGCAGGTTCTATATCACCAAAGGCGCTCAGCACGGCGAGCAGGAAGATCTTGAGCTTCTTGGACGCCGGCGGCGACAGCCGGGATTCATCGCCAAGCACAAATGCCCGCAGTGAAAAGCGCCGATCCTCCACGATTGACATCACTTCTCGGTCCAGTATGGGCATGTCGATCATGAGCCCATTCTGCGCCGAGCCCAGGACGCTTCCCACATAGGCGTTCCGCACGGGGATCAGCAGGTTGGGCGCAATGGCAGCGCGCACGTCTTCGGCCGCATTGAGGGAGGCAAAATCCTTGTCGACGATGAACAGAACCACAAGCTGGAAGCCCACGCGGGTTGCTTCCTCGGCAAAATTGAGCTCCTTCAGGCTGGCAAAGAAATGCTCTGACTGGGGTGCCGGAATGTCGATGACATAGTCGCGCCCGAGCGAGCCCAGGATGGTATCGAACATAGTCATCTGGCCCTGCACTTGATCGAAGTCGACAAGTGCTGTGCGGCCAGGAAATACCGAGCGCAAATGGCCCTCGGGCACATTGGCATCGATGATGAAGGGGTCGTGGCCATCGAGCAGCAGGTAGTCGACCAGCACGCGCGCCAGCAGCGTTTTGCCGTTACGATGCCGATCGGAAGATATGATGTAGATTGTAGGTTTCGCAGACAAGACTACTGAACTTGAGGGGCCCGCCCACCGGTGAGCAAGTCCTGCACAAGCTTGACATGGGCAAATTGTTCATCGATTTCAGAACACCATTTTCGCACATAGCCGCGCAGCACGAAGGAGAATTTGCCGGGCGAACCGTCTGCGGCTTGGTTGTCGATGAAGTCCTTGAACGTGACTCCGGCAAGGTCAACCTGCTCGTAGGCCATTTCGTTGAGCTTGGGCACAGCGATTTCCTGTGCCTTGGGGATGGCTGCAAAATACTTGCGCTGCGTTGCTGCATCCCATTCGAAGAAATTCGTTTCATTGATGAAGTTCCGGGCCACCACATAGTTCACTCCCGGCATGTATTTGGCGATTTCGGCAATTTCATCCAGCGAGGCAATGGAGGGGCCAATGACGTGGAAAAGTCCCAGGTTGAAGACGCCGGCACGGGCTGCCTCGAGCACTCCGATACGATCGAACATGTCGAGCGCGTAGGACATGTTGCCGGCCTTGAGGTCAACCACTGTCACTGGCACATTTGCCGTTTCCATTGTGTCCAACACCTTCATCTGATGGGCAACATTTCCCAGGTCGATGATTTCAGAGATGGCGGGATAGAAGCGCTTCAGAGTGCCGCGGGGATTTTCCGTGTCAAATGCACGGGTAAGAACGTTCTTGCGTGCAAAAAAATCGAGGAGCGCACGCGAAACTGTGGTTTTGCCCACGCCGCCCTTATCTGCGCCGACGAGAATGAGTGTTGGCTTCATGAATATCTCCGCAATGGCTTACATAACAATAACTTGTTAACATGGCTTCTGAACCGAGCACAACCGATCAATGACAAGTCCATTAAATCGCCTCGGGGTAGAACTGCGGTGGCATTGCGCCTAAAGTTTGTCTAAAAACCTTCCGGAGGAGTTGCATTCATGAATTATCTGATTTTAGGGCTCGGGTTGTTTGCCGGCATGCATTTCTTCTCCATGCTTCTGCCGGGGTATCGCGACACCCTCAAGCGAGGTATGGGCGAAGGACCCTACAGGGGCATTTACGCCTTCCTATCACTCTTGGGTATCGCCCTTGTGGCATGGGGCTACTCTATTGTGAGCAACGGACCGGAGGCTGGAGAGTTAGCCTACATTCCGCTTGCGCCCATGCGGCATGTCACCATGCTGCTGGTTCTGCTGGCTTTTGTCTGCATCGGTGCCGCGCACGGCAGGGGTTACCTGAAGCTCTGGCTCCGCAATCCCATGTCCATCGGCGTTGCTCTGTGGGCGACCGGCCATTTGCTTTCCAATGGCCGCTACTATGACGTGCTGATCTTCGGAATACTCCTGCTGCTGGCGTTGTTCGACATCACCCTTTCAACGGCGCGCGGGAAGGTACCCACTCACCTGCCTCGCCTGCGGTCAGACGTTATTGCGGTGATCGTGGGCATAGTCCTCTTCGTGATATTCTTGTTCGGCTTCCATCCTTACGTCCTGCGTGTGCCGATAGTCACATGATCATCCTGGCAGTTGGCGTTGTGCTGTTTGTGGCTCTGCATGGCGTTGCGGCCATTCCCCCCCTTAAAGCATGGTGGAAATCGCACAGCGGCGAAAAGTGGTACGGCGCAAGCTTCGGAATTGCGTCGGTCATAGCTCTTGCTGTGATTGTGCTGGGATGGCGGAGTTCGGCATTTGTAGCTGTTTACGAGCCGCGGGGCCGGGGCTGGTATGTGAACTACCTGCTGACGTTCATCAGCTTTCTCTGCCTGGGGATCTTCCTCTTCCGCGGGAAGCTGAGGCAGACCCTGCGGTTTCCCATGGCGATTGCCGCGATTTTCTGGGCCACCGGCCATCTCTTCGCCAATGGTGATGTGGCTGGCATCATCCTATTTGGCGGACTGCTGGCAGGCAACCTGGTGCACATGATGGTCGCCACAGCCTATAGCGTTCGCCCTTCGCCTGAAGTGCGCATCGGTCATGATGGTCTTTCCCTCATATTTGGTGCCTCGCTCTATGGTATCATGACACAGTTGCACCACATACTCATTGGTGTTCCGATTTTTGTTTTGTCAAAGTAAGGTTTTGCGATGTCATTCCAGAATGTCACCAAACGTCTCACCGCCCCGCAGATTACCGCTCGCAAGGGCGGCGATCCCATCGTGTCGTTAACGTCTTACCATGCCCACACGGCGGCGATTGCCGATAAGTATGTGGACTTTATCCTGGTGGGCGATTCACTGGGTATGGTCATGCATGGGTTTGAATCCACCCTGCCAGTACCTCTTGAACTCATGATCCTGCACGGCCGCGCCGTGATGCGCGGTGCCAAGAAGGCACTGGTCGTGGTGGACATGCCTTTCGGGTCCTATGAGGAAAGCCCGGCACAGGCTTTCCGAAATGCAGCACGTGTGATGAAGGAGACGGAATGCGGTGCAATCAAGCTGGAAGGTGGCAAGCGCATGGCTGAAACCATCAATTTCCTGACCGAGCGTGGCATTCCCGTCATGGCCCATATCGGCCTCACCCCGCAGTCCATCAACGTGCTGGGCGGCTTCAAGACGCAAGGCCGCACGCGCGACACCTGGGCCCTGATCGAGGAGGATGCGCAAGCCGTAACCGACGCCGGCGCGTTCTCCATCGTCCTTGAAGCGGTGGTTGAACCCCTGGCTGCAAAGATAACCAAAACCGTACCCATACCGACCATCGGTATTGGCGCCTCGGCATCTTGCGACGGACAGATTCTGGTGATGGAGGACATGCTGGGCCTGAGCCCGCGCGTGCCCAAGTTCGTCAAGGAATTTGGCGAAGTGGGCAAAGCCATTGAGAAGGCCATCAGCGCCTATGCAGACGAGGTACGGACACGTAAATTCCCACTGCCTGAAAATACCTACGACGTGAAAGACTGATCCTCACCGTTGAATTGCCATACTGTGCCGTTAGTTTCCCGTGAATCGATGAGGCATGGAATGCAACTTTCGCGGCGAAGGTTTTTGGAAAGTGCAGGCTTGGTATTTGCAGTGCCACGCTTGGCGTCGGCACAGGAAGCCACGGACGGCTTTCAGCTTTTGCGCGCCGAGGTGAAAAGCATTTTTTTGCTCGAAAACCAGGCCTTCTCAACCACCACCTGGCAGTTTTCCGGTGAATCCGCAACAACTGTGCTGCGCGGCAGGCAGGGTGAGGAAATCAAGGTGCATATCGTGAACCTACTGGACCGCGAGATATGGTTCCACTGGTTCGGCGTGCGTGGTCCTTCCGAACTGATGACCCTTAATATCCAGCCAGGAGCCGAAAACGCGGTTGATTGCGTCTTTACACCGCCCGATGCCGGAACATTTTGGTTTGGCCCGCTGACCGATGCTTCCAGACTGCGCGACATGGGGCTTTACGGCATGCTGGTCGTCGAGGAGAAGGAACTCACCACCACATTTTTCGATGTGCCGATGATTATTGATGACTGGAAAATCGATGCAGATGGAATGATCTTAGGAGATTTCGGCAATCTTGAAGCCGCCGTGGGCGGGGGCAGGCTCGGTAACTGGTTCACGGTGAACAGTTTGTACAAGCCTCGCATGAAGCTTCCGGCAGACAGGCCATGCAGGCTGCGGCTACTCAACACCGCAAATGCACGCGAAATGAATATTCAGTTCAAAGGTGCAGATCCACTGATTGTTGCCTTGGATGGCCAGCCGATCTCTCCCCGCCATGTCGGACGACAGGTGCTGGCCCTCGCTGCAGGCCAGCGCGCCGACCTCGTCCTCGACACAGGCAGCGAGAATGTCTCAATGGCGCTTGATCTCTTCGAGGACATTGTGGAAGTTTGCTATCTCGACCGCGAGGGCAGCGCCGCCGACAGTGTGCTTGCCTACAACTTCGCCCTTCCGCCCAATCCCGTGACAGGAGCCATCAATTCGAAGAACGCGCGAGCAATTCCCATCGTCATCGCTGGTGGTGCCAAGGGCGGCTTGAAATCGGCAAGATTCAATAATGAGGTTCTTGATACGCGGGCATTGCTTGAGAGAGGAGTGGCCTGGGCCATCAATGAGACTGCCGGACCTGGCAGTGCACCAATTGCACAGTTCGCCAAAGACGAAACAGTTATCTTTGAAATTGAAAACCGCACATACTTTGAGCAGCCCCTGCATATCCATGGCCATGTCTGGCAGTTGGTTGAAGCGGATGGAATGCCTCAGGAAAATCAGCCCTGGATGGATACGGTTGTTGTCCCAGCCCGTAAGACGCTGAAGCTTGCATTCGTGGCCGACAATCCGGGACTATGGGTGCTGCAGAGCCTCGTCGCCGAGCGCGTCGATTCGGGATTGATTGCGTCGTTTAGTGTGGCAACTGCTTAGGGTATCTTGAAATTAACCTGCGGTTAACCTTTTGTTCGCCTAGTGATCATGTTTAAGTATAGGGGCCGAACATGTCTGATGACATTGTGGGACTGATCGCGGGTTTCATGGGTGGCGGTGCTGCCATCGCCATATTTCTCGCCTGGCAGACACGCAAAGCCGTGCGGGAAACATTCGGGCCCTCGTACTTAAATGCCTTGATTTGGCCCTCTCACTGGCTTACCCCACGCCAGCATATCTATGGAGCTGTTAGCCGTGAGTGATGAATCCCTGTTCCGCGAGGTGGATGAAGATGTCCGCCAAGAGCAATATAAGAAGCTGTGGGAGAAATTCGGCAATTACTTCATAGGCTTGTGCTTTCTCGTTGTTGCTTTCGTGGCAGGCTTCAAGGGCTATCAGTATTACCAGAGAGTCAAATCCGAAGCGGCTGCTATCGTATACTTTGACGGCCTCAAGAATGCGCAGGCTGGAAAGACTGAAGATGCTGCCCGGGCATTGGCCGCCGTTGACCATGCCGGCTTCAAGCAGCTGGCAAGCCTGCAAAGCGCCATTTTACTAGCGGAGCAGGGCAAGACCAAGGAAGCAGTCGCGGCATTTGATTCTGTGGCTGCCGATTCTTCCGTGGATGTAACGTTACGCGATCTTGCCAAGATTCGTGCCGGCTATCTGCTGGCCGATACGGCCAAGCCCGATGAACTTCTCTCAAGGCTCGGTAACTTCGACAGGGATGGGCAGGTCTGGCGTCACGCGGCGCGCGAAATTTTTGGTATTGCCGCGTTCCGCACCGGTGATTACGCCATGGCCGATCGTTACATGAATGCCAATTTTGCCGATTCTGAAACTCCACCGGACATGCGTGACCGCGCGCAGGTGATGATCCAACTTCTGACTCCGCTGTTATCGAAATAACTCCCGTGAGAAAAATTTCAATCCTTCTTCTTATAGCTATTCTTGCCACCGGCGTCTTCGGCTGCACGTCAATCAAGAAAATGACCGGGGCGACTGATGATACCATTCTGCCTGGTCAGCGTGAGGACATCCTGCCGCCGGAAGCACAAACCGCAAGGGATCCGGCCGTGACCGGAAAGACCACCAAACAGCCCGCTGCCAAGCAAGCAAATGGTTGCGCTCCAGATGATCTAAATTGTGTCGCACCGGTCGATCAAGAATCCAGTACGCCTCAATGACCTTTATCGTCGCAATTCTCGGACGCCCCAATGTCGGGAAGTCGACGTTGTTCAACCGGATGGTGGGTCGCAAGATTGCACTGGTTGATGACCAACCGGGTGTTACCCGCGACCGTCGCGAGGGCGAAGTCTGTTTTGGTCACATTGCCTTTCGCATATTCGATACCGCAGGCTTGGATGATGCGCGCAAGGAAACCCTAGAAGCGCGCATGAGCGAACAGTCTGTCACGGCAGTGCGTGAGGCTGACCTTGTATTGTTCGTCATTGACGCACGCGTCGGCATCACGCCGATCGACCGGCAGTTTGCCGAAAAACTGCGCAAGTTCGGCAAACCGATCAGGCTGGTGGCCAACAAAGCGGAAGCCCGGATAGCCGAGGCTGGGGTGATGGACTCCTATTCCCTAGGATTTGGAGAGCCAATCGCCATTTCCGCGGAACACGGCGAAGGCATTGATGGCATTTATGATGCAGTTGCGGAGTTGTTGCCTGAAGGCGAAGAACTTGCTGCCGAACTGAGTGAAGAAGAGGAAGTCACAAGACCCTTGCGCCTTGCTATCATCGGTCAGCCCAATGCCGGAAAATCCACGCTGGTGAATACCATGCTGGGAGAAGAACGCATGCTCACCGGGCCAGAAGCCGGCATTACGCGTGATGCCATTGCAACGGACTGGCAATGGGAAGGCCGCGAAGTCAAGCTCTGGGATACTGCCGGCATCCGTCGCAAGTCGCGGGTGACGGGAAAGATCGAGAAACTCGCTGTGTCGGACGCCCTGCGCGCCATTCGTTTTGCTGATTGTGTTGTGGTACTGATTGATGCATCCATGGAAATCGAACGGCAGGATTTGAGCCTTTCCGATCTGGTGGCCACGGAAGGAAGGGCCATTGTACTTGCCCTGAGCAAGTGGGACCTCGTCGAAGACAAGCAGAAGATGCTGGCTGAAGTTCACAGCAAGCTTGAGGACGTGCTGCCTGAAATTCGCGGTGTTCCCGTCGTCACCCTGTCGTCGAAGCAGGAGCGTGGCATCGATCGCCTGATGAAAGCGGTCTTTGAATCAGTTGACCGCTGGAGTGCGCGCATCACGACCAACCAGCTGAACAAGTGGCTGGAAGCAGCCATCGCAAGAAATCCACCACCTGCACCATCCGGCCGGCGCATCAAGATACGCTACGCAACCCAGGCCAGCTCGCGCCCCCCGACCTTTGCAGTGTTCGGCAACCAGATGGCAAAGATGCCCGAGAGCTATCAGCGCTACCTCATGAATTCGCTTCGCAAGAATTTTGATCTGGCAGGGGTTCCCATCCGCTTCAGCTTGCGCGGGGGCAAAAATCCCTTCGACAAGGACAAGTGACTACAGCTGAACACTGACCGATCCGATCAAGTCGTATTGGGCTTCCACGAAGTCACCCAGCCGGGTTTCGAAAACCTCGGTTATGACACCGGTAGAGACCACATCCCCGGCGCGAAGCATCAGTCCCTTCTTGACGAGGTCATTGGCAAGCCACGTGAGTGCCAGTTCCGGTCCGCCGAGGGCATTGGCCGCTAGCCCCGTGTACAAGGCTTTGCCGTTGATCGAAACACGGTTGGTGATTTTCGCGTAGTTGCCTTGCTGCAATGGTTTCACGCCAGGACCTAGGACAAGGGCATGGCTCAGCCCGCCATCCGCCACGTACCATTCGACTACATCACTGAAGCCCTTTGGCAGCCTCGGGTTCACGATCTCGATGGAGGGGTGTACGCTGGCCACTGCGTGCAAAACCTCTGCTACCGACCAGGGCTGGCCGCGACCAGGCAAGTCACGTGCCAGGGTAAAGGCTATTTCAGGTTCAGTTGTGCGGTTGTTATTAGGCAGCGTTTCAATTTGGGCACCCGAAGCATAAACCCGCTCTGTGTAAAGCGGGCCAGGAAAGGGCCCATCAGTCTTCAGGGCTATCTGCGCGCGCTGCGACGTACAGCCAATTTTCCAGCCCGAATGCTTCCAACCGATGGTGGCCCGAACGGCAGATTGAATGGTGAAAGCCTCGTCCATGTCACGCGGTGCGGGCCCCGGATAGCGCGTCAGTTTTTCACCAGCAAGGCGAGCATTGCGGAGGGCTGCGATGGTGGCTGCGTTGCTCATGGGGTGTACTTATAGACTGTGCCGTTAGCTGTATAGGAGGCAAGGCACATGTGAACGATCTGTGCTGCAACCGTTTCAGCCGCAGGCAGTGTTTCCGGATCTTCGCCCGGCATCGCCTGGGCCCTCATATTGGTACGCGTAGCGCCGGGGCTGAAACAATTGACGCGGACAGCCGTGGTTTCGCATTCCGCCGCATAGGTGCGCATCATGGCCTCGAGGGCCGCCTTCGAGATAGAGTAGGGCCCCCAGTAGGGCCAGCACTTATAGGCCAGTCCAGAGGTGACAAAAATGGCACGTCCGGCGTCAGACACCCGAAGCAACGGATCGAGGGAGCGAATAAGCCGCCAGTTGGCTGTCACGTTCACCGCCATAACATCCTCGAAGACCTTGGGTTCGATATGGCCCAGCGGTGACAGCTTGCCGAGAATACCGGCATTGCCGATGAGAATATCCAGCTTCTGCCAGCGCTCGAAGATAGCCGCGCCCAGGCGGTCAATGGCGGCAAAATCCTTCATGTCGGCGGGAACTAGTGTGGCGGATCCGCCAAGAGCATTGATCTCGTCGTCAAGTTCTTCTAGTCCACCTGCAGTGCGCGCCATGGCAACGATGTGAGCGCCTTCAGCCGCTAGTTTCAGCGCGAAAGCACGGCCAAGCCCGCGCGATGCGCCAGTGACCACGGCCACGCGGTTTTCGAGAAGTCCTGACATGCGCGTCAACCGGCTTCAGCGAGAAGGGAGAGTTGCTGTTTGGCCGATTCACCCACCATGTCCGTGAGATGGGTTGGATAGTCGCCCGTAAAACAATGGTCGGTGAATTGCGGACGGTGCGCATCACGCCCGACAAATCCTACCGACTTATACACGCCATCCACCGAAATGAACGACAGTGATGTGACACCGATGAAAGCGCGCATTTCTTCCAGCGTATGGGTTGCTGCTAGCAGTGACTTCTGTTCTGGCGTGTCAATGCCGTAGAAATCAGGATACTTGATAGGCGGGCTGGAAATGCGCATGTGGACCTCGCGTGCTCCGGCCTCATACATCATGCGAACAATCTTGACTGAGGTAGTACCCCGCACGATTGAGTCATCTATCAGAACGACGCGCTTGCCAGCCACCACGGAGCGGTTGGCGTTGTGCTTGAGTTTCACACCGAGCGAGCGGATTGTTTGGGTGGGCTCAATGAAAGTACGGCCCACATAATGGTTGCGGATGATGCCAAGTTCGAAGGGGATACCGGTCTGCTGCGAAAAACCAATGGCGGCGGGAACGCCTGAGTCAGGTATAGGAACGACCACGTCGGCTTCAACAGGGGCTTCAAGAGCCAACTGCTTGCCCAGCGCCTTGCGTACATCATAGACGGATCTGCCACCGAGAATTGAATCGGGCCGCGAAAAGTAGATATACTCAAAAATGCAAGGACGCGCTGGCTGCCTGGGAAAGGGGTGCAGGGACTCGATGCCTTCTTCCGAGATGACGACGACTTCGCCGTTCTCGACCTCGCGCACGAACTTGGCGCCGATGATGTCGAGTGCACAAGTTTCCGAGCACAGGATGTATGCGCCATTCAGTTCGCCGATGATCAGGGGGCGGATTCCGAGGGGATCGCGCGCACCGATGAGTTTCTTGTTGGTGAGAGCCACCAAGGCATAGGCACCTTCCAAGCTGCGCAGGGCATCAATATAACGCTCGATGATGCGCCCCTTCTTGGAGCGCGACACAAGGTGCAGGATGACCTCGGTATCCGACGTCGACTGGCAGATGGCGCCATTGCTGATCAATTCGCGGCGTAGCGTCAGCCCGTTGGTGATGTTGCCGTTGTGTGCAACAGCAAGGCCGCCTGCTGAAAGTTCCGCAAAGAGCGGCTGCACATTCCGTAGGATGGTCTCACCCGTGGTGGAGTAGCGCACATGGCCTAGGGCCGTTTTGCCCTGCAGGCGGTTGATGATCTTTTCGCTGGAGAAATGGTCGCCCACTAGCCCCATGCGACGTTCTGCGTGGAAACGCTCTCCATCGAAGGCAACAATACCTGCAGCCTCCTGGCCGCGATGCTGCAGGGCGTGCAGGCCGAGGGCCGTCAATGCGGCTGCATCGGGATGGCCATAGACGCCAAACACGCCGCACTCCTCGCGGATTCGGTCACCTTCCCTATCGAAATCAATGCTCATGGGGTTGAGCTCTGGCCGAAGGTGGGTTGCTGTGTGGTGGAGTTGGATGAGCCCGTTCCCTCAATCAGATTGTCGAGGCCCTGGGTTTCGGTTGACTGGTAACCGGCCTGCGCCTTGGCGGCATCTGCCGCCGTTTGATCGGGCTTTACAACGCCATTGTCGGGGTTCTTCATCAGGGCCGTGTTGGAAAGCGTTTCCGCAATATCAGGCGGCATGAAGCCCAGCAGGGTTTCGCCCACATACTTTATGGCGGGAAGGCTGGCGGCGTTGCGCACCCAGTCCTCTTGCTTGTCGACGGGGAGGAGCCAGCCGTAAAACAAGTAGGCAATGGCAACCAACACAAATCCGCGGCCCAAGCCGTAAAGAAATCCAAGGGTCCGGTCGAAGCCTCCCGCCGAGGAGTCGACCACGGCGTCAGAGATCTTGATGCTGATCAAAGAGATAATTATGAGGGTGAGGAGGAAGGCAACGGCACCTATGGCGATTTGTGCAAGGATTAGCTTGTCTACATAGGGCATGACGAGGTCAAGCAAGGATTGCTGCTTGATGGCAAAGTAGGCAGCAACAGCTGATGCGCCCCAGGCCACCAGCGAAAGAACCTCGCGCGTGAACCCCCGCATAAGCGCCAAAAGCCCAGAAATGAGCATGATGCCAATTAAAATCAGGTCAAGCAATTGGAAGGGCATGTAATTTTCCTGGGATCGTTGGATAAGTCACCTTATAGGCAGCTTTTGCAAACTGTTCTAGACGATTCGTGTGAGACCTTTGTCCTGCGATGCTGTCCAAGCCACAAGGTCAGATATGGTTTCAACCTGCCTCACCTTTAAGCCTTTGAAACTTGGCGGATCCGCAAACGGAGCGATGACCGCCTCCTTCAAACCTAGCTTTTGAGCTTCTTTAAGGCGGGCTTCGGTCTGTCCAACCGGCCTTACCGCGCCAGACAGTGCAACCTCTCCAAAAATTGCCGTACCGTGGGGTACAACCGTTCCGGTGAGCGAAGACAAGATCGCGGCGGCAACAGCCAAGTCTGCGGCAGGTTCACGCACCTTGAGGCCCCCGGCCACGTTAAGGTAAACGTCGTTGGGCCCGATGGCCACTCCTGCGCGGGCCTCAAGGATGGCCAGGATCATGGCGAGTCGGTTGGAATCCCAGCCCACCACCGTACGTCGGGGAGTGCCCAGCGGTGATGGAGACACCAGCGCCTGTACCTCGATGAGCAGGGGGCGTGTTCCTTCCATCCCAGCAAAAACGGCAGTCCCCGGCGTCATCCTGTCGCCGGAGCCCATGAACAGCTTTGACGGGTTTCTCACCTCCTTCAAGCCACCATCGAACATTTCGAAAACCCCGATTTCATCGGTGGGGCCAAAGCGGTTCTTGACAGCCCTGAGAATGCGGTACTGGTGGCCGCGATCGCCTTCAAAGTAGAGGACCGTATCCACCATGTGTTCAATCACCTTGGGTCCCGCTATTTGGCCGTCCTTGGTGACGTGGCCAACGAGAAGCATGGCGGTGCCCTTTTGCTTGGCAAAGCGTACCAGGGCCTCAGAGCCTGCCTTGAGTTGCGAAACGGTTCCTGGCGCAGATTCAATTACCGGCGACCACAGGGTCTGGATGGAGTCGATGACTGCGATGGCAGGAGCAGCCCCCTCGCTCAAGGTTGCCAAAATATCGGAAACATTTGTTTCCGTGGCTAACAAAACGTTAGAATCGTCAAGTCCCAGGCGCTGCGCCCGCAAACGGATCTGGGCGACGGATTCTTCGCCTGAAATATAGATCACCCGTTCACCCTTGCGGGCCAGCGAGGCAAGTCCTTGCATCAGCAACGTCGATTTGCCAATACCCGGGTCACCGCCAATGAGTACGCCAGAACCCGGCACGAAGCCACCGCCGGCAACCCGGTCCAACTCCGCAATTCCGGTTTCAATGCGCGGCAATGGAGGGTTTTCACCGCGCAATCCCACGAGCCGGGAGGCCTTACCCTTGGGCAGGCTTGCACCCTTGGCACCGGAAACAGGCGCTGCGCCCATTTCCTCCACGATGCTGTTCCACTCGCCACAATTATCGCAGCGGCCGGACCACTTGGACGAAGATGAGCCGCAGGATTGGCAAAGGAAGGCAGAAAATGATTTGGCCATGCCGCACTTAATACAGAACAATTAGGGAACGCAACAGATATTGCGGCGGGGTTGCCTTTAACTTTCGTTAGGAGGCCTGTGATATCCATAGGTCATTCATGTGAGTGGTGAGGCCCATGTTGTCGGATGACCTGATAGATACCTGTGTTGTTGCAGAGCTTAAATCCATCGGTAATAATGGCGCACTGTTCAACCGGGTAACTGCCCTTTTCATGAAGAACGTGCCGGTCGCACTGATTGAGCTCAGGGAACTGGCCATGCAGAAAGATGTGGCGGGCCTGGCCGATTCCGTTCATGCCCTCAAATCCATGTGCGCCAGCCTCGGCGCCAAGAAAGCCGCTGACAGCTGCAATGAACTGGAATTCCTAGCGCGCACCGGCAAGCAATTCAATGCGCCCGAAATGGTGGGCGTCATCATCCACCAAGCCCATGCCACTATGGAACGACTCAGGGCTATCTCTCAAACGTAAATCGACCATCGCAGACGGTCAGGACAGGTTTCAGATTGGTAATTGGTCTGTGGGTGTTGCTTCAACATCGCCATCAAGAACTACTACGTATGCCAGCATACCGGGCATGAGCTTGCCGTTCTTGTTTTCTGCAAATTCAACGTAGGCGCCTGCAGCCGTAGAGCTGTTGAGCGAGTCGAACAGGTTTTGCGCCTGGGGTCTGCGGACAGGCGACAAAGGAACGGCCGTCATGGTGCACTGCGCAGCGAGCAAGGGATCAAGGGGCGATACTGGCCAGTCTGAAGAGAAGGCAACAGCGGCGCTCGTTTCACGTAGAGTTTGCCGGGCGTAGGATTCCGGCAACTTTTCGCCAATTCGCGTGAGGCAGGGTTCCAGTGGATTGCCAGTAACACCAAGCCCGACGATAGGTTGCAGGGAGGCAATGACACCCAATTGCTGTAGGCACGGGATATCAGCCTGGTCGATCAACTCAATATGTTCGATGTGGTGGCGACTGTCCCTTTTACCATTAGCTTTGCGGGCTGCCTCGTAACCCTCCAGGGTACGGTGAACCCCGCCATCACCGATGGCATACACGCTGATTTGCAGGCCGTGTTTGTCGGCAAGTCTTGTAACTTCGTTGAATTGTACCGCTGTGAAGAGCGGTGCGTCGCGCTGGCCGGGAAAGCCCGGATAGTCATCGAGCATCAATGCCGCCATGGGTTCAAGAACAGCGCCCAAGAAAATCTTTACGCGACCTGAGTGAAGCATGTCACCTTGATTGACCGCGCGCATTTCAGCTGCTTCCGCAATTCGTGAGGTCTTGAAATAGTTCTTCTGGTGAAAGAGAACTTCAACCCGGGCGATGAATTCGCCATTTTCCGGCAGTGCCGCAAGGAGCTCAGGCTGGTACCAGTTGCCATCCATATTGTGGATTGATGCAATGCCCAGCGAGGCGCAATAGTCGAGGCCCTATTTCATGAATTTTCGGTCCATGGTCCGTTGTGCTGCAGTGGCCGCCGGGACCGGATCTTCTTCCGTGGCCAAGCCCAGCATTTCGCGCCCGCCTGTTGCTGTTGGGGCAAGCACGTGTGAATACGCCGCCGGTTCGCGCAATTCGCCTGCTGCCAGCCTGTCTGCACCCTTGACAATTTCGTTGCCCTCTGGAGGGTGGCGTCCTTGCAGGATATTGGCGCTTTTCAAGCGCCCTCGTATTAGCCCACATCGTGTGATGGTCGAAACAGTAGAGGGCCATGGGTCCGTGGGGCATGATCTGGTCCAGGGCCTGCCGGGTTATTGCCACCCCGACGCCCAGGGAGAAACATGGGATGCGCCATAGGCAATGATGACATCATCATCGGAATGTACCTTCGCGTATTCATTTACCGCTTGCGGGATTTCCGTTAAACCATTGAAATTATTTATCATAAGACGGTTGAATTCGGCCGCTCCACCAAATAGGTGAATATGTCCTTCGATAGTGCCGGGCGTGACCATATTCTGTTGTGCATCTACCAAGCGGGTGTGTCTGGCTCTGTGGGCAAGCATTCCTGCATTGAAACCGATACCGAGAATTCTGTTCCCGCCCGATGCACTGGCTTGCGCCCGCTGCAAAGACTTGTTTATGCTAAGAAGGCGGGCATTGCTGATGGTGAGGTCGGCTGACGGCATTTGGGCCTCCTTTTCCTTCGAATTGCCCTCTTGCAAAAGCCTTGCAACCCTCCACATTGTACACGTCGTTAACAAGTGAGGGGAGGTGATCCAATGTCTAGTGAGTTCACAGTGTTGTCCGTCAGCATGATGCGGATCGTGAATTTGGCAGGGATCACTGCCTTACTATATCCGTTTCAGGATGCGGGCAATAAAGCATCTCACGGAAGAGGCCGCCTCAACAGCGGCCTCTTTTTTATGCCTTGAGAACTTCCATTTTGATGGGGCCATCGCCGCGGCCGTGGATGAACTGGTCCACGTATTCATTGCCGCTATAGTCGATGGTCTTGGCGGCCCCCTGCCAGATGATTTCGCCCTTGTAGATCATGGCAATATCATCGGCGATCTTGCGTGCCGAAGCCATGTCGTGGGTGATCGAGATGGTGGTGGCCCCAAGTCGCTTTACGCAGTCGACAATCAGGCGGTTGATGATATCGGCCATTATGGGATCAAGGCCGGTGGTAGGCTCGTCAAAGAAAATGATCTCCGGATCAGCCGCGATCGCGCGAGCGAGGCCAACTCGCTTTTGCATGCCGCCCGAAAGTTCGGCAGGATAGAGCGCGCCCACCTCTGAGCCAAGTCCCACCTGGGCGAGTTTATCCATTGCAATATCGCGCGCTTTGGCACGCGACATGTTGCGCCCCTGGATCAGCCCGAAGGCGACATTTTCCCAGACAGCGAGGGAGTCGAACAGCGCCGCACCTTGGAACAGCATACCGAATTTCGAGAGATACGCATCGCGCGCCGAACCCTTCAGACCCATTATTTCCCTGCCACCAATTTGGATGGAACCGGAGTCTGCTTGCAGGATGCCCAGGATGCATTTCAGCATCACGGACTTGCCGGTGCCTGAGCCACCGATGACGACAAGCGAATGCCCCTTAGGAACCGCGATGTTGATGCCGTTCAGTACATGCTTGGGGCCAAAGCTCTTACGGACATCATTCAGAACAATGTGAGCGTCAACCATGCCTCACTCCGAAAATAGCAAAGAAGTGAGAGCGAAGTTGGAGGCGAGAATGAGGATGGCGGCTGACACAACCGCATTGGTCGTTGCGCGACCCACGCCCTGCGCACCACCCTTGGAATTGAAGCCATGGTAGCAGCCCATGAGGGCAATGATGAAACCGAAAACCGCAGCTTTGATGAGGCCGGATGTAAAATCGTCCATGTGAAGGAAATCTGCAGTGTTCTTGATATAGGCATAGGAGTTGAAGCCCAGCGAGCGGGTGCCGACGATGTAGCCGCCCATGATCCCGATTGTATCCCCAATGGCCACAAGGATCGGGAGCGTGACGACTGCTGCAACAAGGCGCGGTCCCACCAGGTATTTGAAGGGATTGGTGGAAAGGGTCACCAGTGCATCAATCTGCTCGGTTACCCGCATGGTGCCAAGCTCGGCGGCCACCGAGGCTCCGACCCGTCCTGCCACCATGAGCCCGGCAAGCACCGGGCCAAGCTCGCGTGTGATGCCCAGGGCTACGATTGAGGCAACGAGTCCCTCAGCATTGAAGCGCGAAGATCCCAGGTAGATTTGCAAAGCGAGGGCCCCGCCCGTGAAAAATGCGGTCATGCCGACAACGGGTAGCGAGTTGTAGCCGATGCGCCACATTTGCTCGAGCGTCTGGCGCACATAGAATGTAGGTGTGAGCCCTTGCAGCAGGGCGTCCTTGATGAACAGGACGACGCGGCCAATTTCTGCCAGCAGGGCCAGGACAGCACGGCCAATAGGTTGGAAAGGGTTCAAGCCTGAGTTTCCGAATCAATTTGCGAATAGAGTCTGGCATATCGGCTGCCCAAACGGGTGAGCAATTCATAGGATATGGTACCGGCCCAACCCGCTACCTCGTCGATCAGTATATTTGAGCCAAGAATTTCCGCAAGATCGCCACGTTTGACTGGCATTGCAAGGTCAGTAATGTCGATGGCCATCATGTCCATGGATACCCGGCCGATAATGGGGCAGCGTTTGCCGCCCAGGAACACTTCCGGGGTTGAGTTGCGGACGCCAGAACTCAAGGCGCGCGGGACGCCGTCCTTATAGCCTGCACCTAGCACTGCAATGCGGACATCTCGAGGTGCTGTCCAGGTGGCGCTGTAACCCACGGTCTCCCCCCTGGTAACATTGCGGGTCTGCAGGATTGCACCGGCAAGAACGGCAACCGCTTCCATGGGGTTGCGGAGGGCAGGTGTAGGATTGCCGCCGTAGATGGCAATGCCAGGCCGCACAAGGTCATGGGAAAATTCCTTGCCAAGGAAAATGCCGGCTGAATTTGAAAGGCTCCCGGGGACGCCGGGAAACCTGGCGCGAGCGGCGGCAAAGACATTGCGCTGTCGGATGTTCATGGGATGTTGCGGTTCGTCAGCGCAAGCAAGGTGGCTCATCAACAAATCCACTTGGATGCTACCCATGATGGCAGCGTCATCCAGTAGGGACTGGAATTCAGCCATCGAGAAACCAAGCCGGTTGATGCCGGTATCCACGTGTATGGCGCAGGGTAATTTGCGCCCATAAACGCGCCCAAAGGCTGCCCATTCTCGCACTTCATCCGTGGAGATCAAGGCTGGCAGCAGATTGTTCTGGGCATAAAACTCCGCCCGTCCCGGAAACAGTCCATCGAGGACATATATGGCGGCGTATGGCAGGAGTTGGCGAAGTTCCTCGCCTTCCTTGGGTCGCGCCACAAAGAAACTGCGACAGCCTGCGTCCCAAAGCGCACGACCAACCGGTTCAACGCCAAGCCCATAGGCATTGCCCTTTACGGCCGCACCGCATTCGGCAGATCCCACATTACGATTGAGATGCCGCCAGTTCCTTTGAATGGCGCCAAGGTCAATGGAAAGTACTGCTCCAGCAAGCTCCTTTGGCGTTGGGGTAACAGATTGGTTCATGGCGCCAGCGCTTTAAGGTGTTTGGGACCCGGGGGCAAGATTGATGGTCAATTCGGGTTAGCGGTTGACCGCTGCCATGGAAGAGGCCTGGTAGCGCTCGCCCGCGGCTGCTCCCCGTGGAATAGCATTGGATAGCCGTTCCAGCTCAGGACCGCTCAATGTCACGTCAATGGCCTTGAGGTTCTCTTCGAGATAGCTCCGGCGCTTGGTGCCTGGTATTGGAGCGATGTCGCTTCCCTGTGCCAACACCCAGGCAAGCGCAACCTGGGCCGGTGTCAGGCCCTTGGCGAGCGCCAGGTTTTCAATTGCATCCAAAAGCCCGAGATTTTGTTCAAAATTTTCACCCTGGAAGCGCGGAGTCAGTCGGCGATAATCCTTGGGATCAATATCGTCGGGAGATTTGAACCGTCCGGTAAGAAAGCCCCGTCCTAATGGGCTATAAGGTACCAGCCCGATGCCAAGCCTGCGAGTGGTCGGCAAAATCTCTTCCTCGACATCACGGCTCCATAGCGAGTACTCGGTTTGCAATGCCGTGATAGGGTGAACCCTGTGGGCTTTCTCGATGGTTGTTGCCGCCGCTTCGGATAGGCCGAGGTATCGCACCTTGCCGTGTGCAACCAATTCGGCCATGGCGCCCACCGTATCTTCTATTGGAGTATTGGGGTCCACGCGGTGCTGGTAGTAGAGGTCTATGACGTCGACACCCAGGCGTTTCAGGCTCTCTTCGCAACATTTCCGCACATAGTCAGGCTTGCCGTTGACCCCCAGGAAGCTACCGTCCTGGCCTCGCATATTGCCAAACTTGGTGGCAAGTACGACCCGGTCACGCTTGCCCTTGATGGCGCGGCCCACCAATTCCTCGTTTGCACCAACGCCATACATGTCGGCGGTATCCAGAAAGGTGATTCCAAGTTCGATGGCGCGGTGGATTGTAGCAATGGATTCCGCGTCATCGCGGCCCGCATAGAACTCCGACATGCCCATGCAGCCCAGCCCCAATGCCGAAACGCTTAAAGATGCGAGTTTACGCTGTTGCATGGCACATATGCCTCCTGACTGCGGGATTGGAATAAAACCACTATGGGTGTGAAACGTCCGGGCCACAAGGCAAGAAATTATCCTCTTTTGCCGGAATTGGATTCTGTGGTAGTTAGCTTCTAGACACGCGGGGGAACCATGACAAATTCGCGTGGCAAAAGCAGTAATAATTAAAGCAAACAAGGACGATTGAACATGAGTGACGTTGCTGAGCGGGTAAAAAAGATCGTCGTCGAGCACCTTGGTGTGGATGGCGAAAAAGTGAAAACCGAGGCAAGTTTTATCGATGACCTCGGTGCCGACAGCCTCGACACGGTTGAGCTTGTCATGGCTTTTGAAGAAGAGTTCGCCATCGAAATTCCAGATGATGCCGCCGAAACAATTCAGACTGTGGGTGACGCGGTGAAGTATATTGAATCAGCCAAAGCCTGAGAGTTTTGCCTAGTAGCTGATCGCCACGCAGGGGCAGGGTTCGCAAAATCCTCAGTCCCTGCGTTTTTATGTGGGAGAGGTCTTTATGCGTCGTGTCGTCGTAACTGGATTGGGGATCGTGACCCCGCTTGCCACGGGCATTGAGGAGACCTGGAGCCGACTTATCGCCGGTGAATCGGGGGCAGGCCCCATCACAAAATTCAACGCCGCGGACTTGCCCTGCCGCATTGCCTTTGAAGTCAAACGCGGCGACGGCAGCAACGGCACTTTGAACATGGACGCCTGGTTGGACCATAAGGACCAGCGCCGCAATGATGACTTTATTCAGTTTGCGATGATCGCAGCTCAGCAGGCGCTCAAGGATTCCGGTTACGAAATTAAGACACCCGATCAGCAATACCGCACGGGAGTTCTAGTAGGGGCAGGCATTGGCGGACTTCCCAGCATTGAGGAAACCACCCTCCTGCTGCATGGGAAGGGCCCCCGCAAGGTCAGCCCATTCTTCATTCCGGGTTCTCTTATCAATTTGGCCTCGGGCCAGATCTCAATTGCCCACGGGCTCAAGGGGCCAAACCATTCGGTCGTAACCGCCTGCTCGTCCGGCACCCACGCCATCGGCGATGCGGCGCGACTCATAGCTCTCGACGATGCCGACGTGATGTTTGCTGGTGGTGCGGAGTCCTGTATCTGCCGTCTGGGGATTGCAGGCTTCAGCGCTTGCAAGGCCCTGTCAACGGCATTCAACGACACGCCAACGAAGGGTTCGCGGCCCTATGACAAGGATCGCGACGGATTTGTGATGGGTGAAGGTGCCGGCATTCTCATTCTTGAGGAACTCGAGCATGCCAAGGCCCGCGGTGCCCGGATTTATGCTGAAATTGTTGGCTATGGGATGTCGGGCGATGCTTATCACATCACATCGCCGCCGGAGGATGGCGACGGCGCCTTCCGTTGTATGGTCGCAGCCTTGAAGCGCGCGGGCATTCCTGCAACTGATATTGATTACATCAATGCCCATGGAACGTCCACGCCGGTAGGCGATGAGATCGAACTTCGTGCGGTCGAGAGATTTATGGGCGGAAAGGTTGAAAACCTGTCATTGTCTTCCACCAAGTCC
>Ga0315287_10001452_pt1 | contig 21859 bp, 21 predicted proteins | sample YL17G11_0_MG_FD_205037 | JGI IMG/M metagenome (GOLD analysis project Ga0315287, IMG submission 205037) | Sediment microbial communities from Yellowstone Lake, YNP, Wyoming, USA - YL17G11_0 | ecosystem: Environmental > Aquatic > Freshwater > Lake > Sediment | place: USA: Wyoming | collected...
TCTGCTCGCCTTTTTTCATCCCCGGGATCGTGTTGCGGTTGAAGTCGTAGACGAAGACCCGGAGTTTCTTGAAGACCTCCGGCAGGATGTCCTTGCCGAAGTCCATCCTGTCGCGCTTGCGCGCCGAGCCCTCGAGGATACGGTCGAGGACCGCGGTCGAGAAAAGGTAGTTCCCCATCGAGGCCAGCGCGTGCCCGGGATTGCCGGGCATCGGGCTCGGGCGCGCCGGCTTCTCCTGGAAGCCCTGGACCCGCCAGTTTTCGTCCACCTTGATGATGCCGAAACCGCGCGCCTCGGCCCGCGGCACCGGCAGTGCGGCGATGGTGATGTCGGCCTTGTTCTCGACGTGAAAGTCGACCATCTGGCCGATGTCCATCCGGTAGATGTGGTCGGCGCCGAAGACGGCGACGATGTCCGGGTCGGACTGGTGCACGAGGTTGAGGTTCTGACGCACCGCGTCCGCGGTGCCGCGGTACCAGCTTTCGCCCTGCTGCATCTGAGCGGGGACGGCGCTCACGAACTGGTCGCGCAGCACCGAGCCGAGCCGCCAGGTGTCCCGGATATGCTCGATCAGCGACTGCGACTTGAATTGCGTGAGGACATACAGCGAGCGGATGCCGGAGTTGACAAAGTTCGAGAGCACGAAGTCGACGATCCGGTACTTCCCGCCGAAGGGCACGGCAGGTTTTGCCCGGTCGCGGGTCAGGGGGTAGAGACGCTCCCCTTTGCCTCCGGCCATGATCAACCCCAGGACCTTGGTCCCCATAACGGCTCCTTTCCCGCCGCGCGGCCGGGCGCCGCGCGCGACGTGGGTGTGGTCAGCCCCTGCGGCGCGCGCCGTGCGCCCCGAGCGATCGGTAGAGGTCGGCGTAGCGGTGGGCCGATGCTTCCCAGGAGAAGTCGGCGGCCATCGCGTTGGTGCGCAGCCGCGCCCAGTCCTGCGGTCGGGCGAAAGCGGTGAGCGCCTCGTCGACTGCCCAGAGCAGGCCGGTGACGTTGTAGTCGCGAAAGACGAATCCCGTGCCGGACCCGCGGGCGGGGTCGAAGTGCTCGACGGTGTCGACAAGTCCGCCCACGGCGCGGACAACCGGGATCGTCCCGTAGCGCAGGCTGTACATCTGGTTCAGCCCGCAGGGCTCGAAGCGCGAGGGCATCAGATAACAGTCGGCGCCGGCCTCGATCAGGTGCGCGAGGGCGTCGTCGTAGCCGATGTGCACGGCGATGCGGCCGGGGAAGTCGCGGGCCAGCGCGGTGAAGAGGTCCTGGTAGTGCCGATCCCCCGAACCGAGGATGCAGTAGCGCAGTCCCCTTGCCGCAAGAGCCGGCACGGCGGCGGCGATCAGATCAAACCCTTTCTGGTCCGCGAGGCGCGAGATCGTCGCGAACAGCGGGACCGCGGGGTCGCCATCAAGCCCGAACGCCTGCAGCAGAGCCTCCTTGCACCGGGCCTTGCCCTCCGGCGCGACGGCGCTGTAGCGGGCGGGAAGGAACGGGTCGGTCTCGGGGTTCCACTGCTCGTGGTCGACGCCGTTGAGAATGCCGTGGATCACCGCAGACCGCTCCCGCAGCACACCGTCCAGGCCCTCGCCAAAAGCGGGCGTGCGGATCTCCTCGCTGTAGCGGGGGCTGACCGTGGTGATGGCGTCGGCGTAGAGCAGGCCCCCCTTGAGCAGGTTGATCCTGCCGTAATACTCGATGCCGTGGGGATGAAACAGGTGTTCCGGAATGCCGGTGTACGCCATAGCCGACGCCGGGAAGATCCCCTGGTACGCGAGATTGTGCACCGTGAGCAGCGAAGGTGTCCCCGCGAGAGGCCCCGCAAAGTCCGGCCGTTGCCGCAGGTACAGCGGCAACAGCGCTGTCTGCCAGTCGTGCGCGTGGATCACGTCGGGGTGCTCACCGAGGGCCAGCAGGGAGGCGAGGACGGCGCGGCAGAAAAGCGCGTACCGCCCGGCGTTGTCCCAGTAGTCGCCGTCGGGGCTGCCGTAGAGATGGGCGCGGTCGAAGGCTGCATCCTCGCGCACGAGCAGGACGCTGACCCCTGGTGCCGGTTCGTGGCGCAGCATCTCGACGCGGACATCGTGGCCCGGGAATGGCAGCTCCAGCGGCGCGTGCGCGCGCGGCAGGTGCGGGAAACGTGCCCGCGTTTCGCGGTAGTACGGGACGAAGAGCAGGACGCGGTGGCCGAGACGGGCCAGATGACCGGGCAGCGCGCCCGCGACATCTGCCAGTCCGCCGCTCTTGGAGTAGGGCAGGGCCTCGGAGGCCGCCATCGCGATCGTGAGGGACGCGGGCTTTTTCATGCAACCCCCTTCTGCTGGAGCAAGGCGAGAAATGCCGATTCAGAGAGGCGGGGCACGCCGAGTTTTTCGGCCTGCAGTGCCTTCGATCCCGGTTCTGACCCGACAACGACATAGCTGGTGGCGCGGTTGACCGAGGCTGCGGACCGGCCGGCGGCGCGCGAGACCAGATCCTGGGCTTGCTCCCGGGAGAGTGAATTCAGGGTTCCGGTGAAGACAAAGGAAAGCCCAGACAACGGGCCGGCACCTGCCGCTGCGTCGCCTGACTCCGGCACCGCTCGAACACCGTTGGCAAGCAGCGCGGCCACGATGCGTCGATTCTCCGCCTGGCGGAAAAATGCGGTCACGCTTGCGGCGATCTCCGGACCGACGCCGCGCAGGTCCGTGAGCTCCTCTTCGCCTACAGCCGAAAGAATCTCGAGCGTGCCGGCGTGCGCGGCCAGAACTCGCGCGACCTGCTCGCCGACGTGGGCGATGCCCAGCGCAAAGAGCAGCCGCGACAGACTGGTGCGGCGGCTGCGGGCAATCGCGTCGATCACCTTGCCGGCGGATTTCTCGGCCAGTCGTTCGAGCGGCAAAATATCTTCCTTTTTGAGACGATACAGATCGGCGACCGAACTCACCAGTCCGCTGCTGACCAGTTGGTCGATCAGCTTCTCGCCGAGCCCCTCGATATCCAGCGCGCGACGCGAGGCGAAGTGCCGGATCGACTCCCTGAGGCGGGCCGGGCAGGCCAGCGACGTGCAGCGCCATGCCGCCTGACCCTCCTCGCGGCTGATGGCCGCCCGGCACGAAGGGCAGAGCCGGGGAAAGACGATCGGGGTCTCCATGCCGGTTCGCCGGGACGGGACCACCTCCTGGACCGCGGGGATGACGTCGCCGGCGCGGGTGACAATGACCGTGTCCCCGATGCGGATGTCCTTCCGGAGGATTTCATCCTCGTTGTGCAGCGTGGCCCGCTCGATTTCGACGCCGCCGATGCGCACCGGGTCCATGATCGCAACCGGAGTGACCACCCCGGTCCGACCGACCGAGAACTCCACGCCCCGAAGCGTGGTCTGTGCCAGCCGCGGCGGGAACTTGACCGCGACGGCCCAGCGCGGACTGCGGGAGACCGAGCCGAGTCGCTCCTGGCTGGCAATCTCGTCGACCTTGACGACCACGCCGTCGATCTCGAAGGGGAGATCGTCGCGCCCGGCCTCCAACCGCCGGTAATACGCTATGGCGGCATCGATTCCCACGGCGCGCTCCGTCAGGGGCGCCACCGGCAGGCCCCAGGAGCGCAGCGCTTCTAGCGTCTCCATTTCCGTGGCGGGCGCAAACCCGAGACAGTCGCCGATGCCGTAGAAGAAGATGGCCAGCGGCCGGGTGGCGCTGACCCGCCGGTCGAGCTGGCGCAACGAACCGGCTGCGGCATTGCGAGGATTGGCAAAGGGCGGCGACCCTGCCTCCTCCCGCTCCCGGTTGAGCCGCGAAAAGTCGGGCGTGCGCATGATCACTTCACCCCGCGCCTCCAGGTACGCGGGGGGCGCCAGCGGTCCAGCGGTGCGCAGCCGCAGCGGGAGCGAGCGCACGGTCCTCAGATTTTCACCGACTTCCTCGCCCGTCGTCCCGTCGCCCCGGGTCGACCCGGAAACAAAACGCCCCGCCTTGTAGATCGCCTGGACCGCGAGACCGTCGAGCTTCGGCTCCAGCGCATAGTCCAGCGGCTCTTCACGGCCAAGAAGGCGCCGAACACGCTGGTCGAATTCGGCAAACTCCTCGACCGTGAAGGCATTCTGAAGGCTGAGCATCGGCACCCGGTGTCGCACTGGGGAAAACGCGGCAGCCGGGGCAGCCCCGACGCGCCGGGTCGGCGAATCGGGCGTCGCCAGTTCGGGATGGGCCGTCTCGAGCTCCTGAAGCTCGCGCAGCAGTCCGTCGTAGGTTGCGTCGGTGACCTCGGGGTCATCGAGAACGTAGTAGCGGTAATTGTGTCGCTCGATGGCGGCGCGCAACGCATCGATCCTCGTCGCGATTTCCCGTCCTGTCGCGCCCATGATTATTTCGATGATAGCATAGGGGTCGGGGAGAGGGCACATTCGTTGTTGCAGGCGGGCGTTGACATTCGCCGATCCGGTGCTACCATAGCGTCAAGGTAGGATCGATTATGCAAATAGTGGATGCCGACAAGGCCCGCCGTCTCGCACGGACAATCGTGTCCGACATTGCGTTGTACAATCGCGAGGAGATCCGCAAGGGCATCAAGGACGACAACGTTTTTGAACTCCTCGCCGTCGAGCTTGAACGCGGCAAAAAGCTGTACCTCTCCCGGGTTTCTCCCGAGGTCCAGAAACAGAAGAACTTCTACAATCAGGCGATCGTCGACGTCCTGATCAAGCAGTACGGCAACACCGAATCCGATATTTGGTAGCGGACCGCTCAGGCCCCGGCGGAGCGGCGCAGCACCCTTTGGTCCCCGACGCGGATCGTTAACCCGGAACGGTCGAAATACTCCAGAATGGGCACGGAGTACTTGCGCGAGACGCCGCTGATCTCCTTGAACTCCGGCATCCCCATCTTCGCGCCGCCTTTGAGGAATTCGCTGACCCGCGCGCGCAGCGGCGAGAGGTTCTGTTCGTGCACCAGGATCTCCTCGGTGATCTTGACGAGTTTCTTGGCGGCCAGCAGCAGGCCGATTGCCTCCCGGATCGCCTTCGTGTCGAGTCGCAGTTCCTGCGCCACGGCGTCGATGGCCGGGGTCTGAAGCCCGGCCCGAACGAAGATCTCCTCAACCTTGCCCTTGACCAGCTCCTGGTCCACGCGCAACTCAATCCGGTGAGTTTTTAGCCGCACCAGATCCTGTTCGAGGACGATCTTGCCGCGCTTGGCGAGAAGCTCGATCAGCGCTGCGAAAACGCGCGGCGCGGCCGTCGGGAATTTCGACTTGAGTTCCTCTTTGGAGAGGCCCGGCTTGAGCGGCTCGACGACATGGAAATCCCGGAGGATCCGGAGTGAGCGCTCCTCGAAACCGTCGGCTTCCTCACGGTGCACCCAGAGCGGCGGCGTGCCGGCGATCTCGAGCAAGGTGCCCTTTTTCACGAGGGAGGCGAGGTGGTTGTGCATCGTTCCGGCGTCGATGTTGAGCCGCCGTGACAGCTCCTCGCGTCCGGCCCCGCCGAGTCCCGTTTCACCGACGAGCAGCGGCACCGACTGGGCGGGATCCGACTCGGCCATGATGGCCACGTGATCGAGCGCGGCCTGCGAGAACTGCCGATGTTTCGCTGGCCTGGTGTCAACCAGTTCGCCGCCGCCGAGTGTCACGACAGGGGAGTAGCCCCTGATCACGAAGCGGTCGCGCGGCAAGGCCACACCCGGCGACTCGAGGCGGAACTGCACCATGGCCTCCTCGCCGGGAGCCAGTTCCGCGCGTCCGAGCAGGATCACGCGCGCGAGGATCTCGCTGGTGCCGAGGTGCAGCCGCACCCGGGTGCGATTCGCCAGCGGTTTGGCGGCGCTCTTGAGGCAGGTGAGTCTGGCATCCATCAGAAACGAGGGTTCGAGGAGTCCCGGGTGCGAGAGCACCGCGCCCCGTTCGATGGCGCTTTTCTCGACGCCCTGGAGATTGATGGCCGTGCGCTGGCCGGCGCGGGCGGCGTCCACCGCCTGCCCGTAGACCTGAATGCCGCGAATCCGGCTCTCGAGGCGATTGGGGAGAACCTCGACGCTTTCGCCGACGGCGAGGCGACCGGCCATCAGCGTGCCGGTGACGACGGTGCCGAAACCCTTCATCGTGAAGATCCGGTCAATCGGCAGGCGCGCAATGCCCGTGTTCTCGCGCGCCGGAACCCGGCCGAGCGCCTGCGCGATCGCGGCGCGCAGTTCGGGGATTCCCTGACCGGTCGTCGATGAAACGGGGAGCAGCGGCGATCCTTCGAGAAACGACCCGGCGAGGAACGCTGCGACCTCCTGGCCGACCATCTCCAGCCACTCCGGTTCGACCAGGTCGGCCTTGGTGAGCACCACGAGTCCCGCGCCGACGCCGAGAAGACGGCAAATATCGAGGTGCTCGCGGGTCTGGGGCATGATCCCCTCGTCGGCGGCGATGACGAGCAGGACCAGGTCGATCCCGGCCACCCCGGCCACCATGTGGTGGACGAATTTCTCGTGTCCGGGCACGTCGACGATCCCCACCGGCGGCAGGCCGGGCAGGTCGAGATGGGCGAAGCCAAGCTCGATGGTGATCCCGCGCTCCTTCTCCTCCTTGAGCCGGTCGGTATCGATACCGGTCAGGGCTTTGACGAGCGTGGTCTTGCCGTGGTCGATGTGTCCAGCGGTACCGACGATCAGGTGGCTCACGTGCCCTGGAGCCCCCTGGCGGCGGCATCGACGGCGGCGGCGAGCGCCGCGACGTCCCCATTCTCGACGGTGCGCATGTCGAGCAGGAGGCGACCCTCCTGCAGCCTGCCGATCACCGCGAGTGGTGCACGCCGCAGCGCCACCTCGAGACGGTGCGCGGGGTGATCGGGCCCGCCGAGCGCCAGCGCGGAGGAGGGGAGGGGTTCGACGGGGAGCGCGCCGCCGCCGACCTGGCAGGTTGACGGGACGACCGCGGCCCGCCAGGCGGTGCGGGTCTCGGGTGCGAGCCGCCGCAGGGCGCTGCGTGCGCGCCGCCGGATCTCGTCGACGGGCGCCGCGATCATGCGCAGCGTGGGGATCCGCGACCGGCCCCTCTCGCCCTCGAGGTACAGCCGCAGCGTCGCCTCCAGGCCGGCGAGGGTGAGCTTGTCGATGCGCATCGCACGGTGGAGCGGGTTTTTCCGGATCAGGTCGATCAGGGCTTTGCGGCCGACGATCATCCCCGCCTGCGGGGCCCCGAGGAGCTTGTCGCCGCTGAAAGTGACGAGGTCGGCCCCTGTCGCGACCGCATCCTGGACCGTGGGTTCGCCGGGCAGCCCGTAGGGCGTCAGGTCGATCAGGCAGCCGCTGCCGAGATCGTCAACGACCGGGATCGAGGCCGCGCGCCCGATAGCCACCAGCTCGGGCAATTCCACGGTTGCCGTGAAGCCGACCATGCGGAAGTTGCTGGTGTGGACGCGCATCAGCAGCGCGGTCTGCGGGCCGATGGCATCGCGGTAATCGGCCGGCTTTGTCTTGTTGGTCGCCCCGACCTCGCGCAGCACGGCGCCGCTCTTGCGCATCACGTCCGGGATGCGGAACGAGCCGCCGATTTCGACGAGTTGGCCCCGCGAGACGACCACCTCGCGCCCCTCCGCGAGGGAATTGAGGCAGAGAAAGACGGCGGCCGCGTTGTTGTTCACCGCCAGCGCCGCCTCGGCGCCGGTGAGCCGGCGCAGGAGTGCCTCGCAGTGATCCTGGCGCGAGCCGCGCTCCCCCTGGTCAAGGGTGTACTCGAGGTTCGAATAACCGCGGGCCACCCGCTCGATCTGGTCCAAGGCTTCGCGGGCAAGCGGCGAGCGTCCGAGGTTCGTGTGCACGATGATCCCGGAGGCATTGATCACGGCCCGCAGCCTCGCGCCCCCCTGCTTGATCAGAAGGGCGAGTGTTTGAGCCGCCAGGTCCGGCCGGTCCCCGCCGGAGTCCGCCGCGGGATCGGAGAGGCTTCCCACCCGCTCGCGGCGGCGGTCGAGGGTCTCCCTGACCGCATCGAGCAGCGCCCACCGTGGGTACCCCTTCGCACCGGCCAGCACCTCGGGCCAGTCCAGCATCTCGTCGACCTTGGGTAGTTCGCGGAAGAGCTTCTGCTTCCAGGATTCCATTGTGCCCCCGCCTCGTGTCAACACGTGATTGTGCATTGTCTGCAGACAAGTGCGCTGGTGTCAAGGGAAGAGGTGTGTTGACTTTATAAACATCAATCTTTATAGTATCACTATGCTTAAGGCAAGACAGATTCGGTCGCGCTCGGTTCTGATCTTCTCGGCGGTACTCCTGACGCTCTGGTGCGCCAAGCCATCGATATCCGCCGCATTCAAGAATGTGCAGGTTTCCCAGACGCCGCCGGCATTCGCTCTCAAGGACACAAGCGGCCGAGAATGGAAAAGCGCCGATATCTACGGCCGCGGGGCGACCGTGGTTGTCTTCTGGGCGACGTGGAGCCCACGCTCCTCGGAGGTGATTCATGATCTCGAGGCGCTGCGCGCCAAGATCGGCCCGGAGAAGCTTCAGGTGGTGACGGTGAACTGCGAACATCCGTCGATCTCTGCCGCCGATCGCGATGCCATCGCCGCCGTTGCAAAGCAGGTTGGTTTTTCCGGGCCTGTCCTCGTCGACGACGGCCTGGTCGCGTTCAACGAGTATGGAACCATGGCGCTGCCCTCGACCCTCGTCCTCGGTGCCGACGGCAAGGTCGCCTATCTCCTCGCCGGGTACCCGAGCACCCTGCGCGAGGATCTTGCGGACGCGGTGCGCAAGGCCGCCGGGCTGCCGTCCGAGGCCGAGCAACGGCCGGTGCAGGAGTACGTTCCGAAGAACCACGCGCTCATGTACTACAACCTCGGCCGCCAGCTCGCCTCCAAGGGGCAGGACGAGAAGGCGGAGGCGCAGCTGAAGATCTCGGTCGAAAAAGACCCGGACTTCAAGAAATCACGCGTCGAGCTCGGCCTGATCTACAAGAAGACCGGCCGGCGCGACCTTGCTCTCGCCGAGTTCCAGCGGGCCAAGGAGATCGACCCGAAGGACCACGAGGCGCTCTACCAGCTCGCGATCGTGAGCCTGCAGTCCGGCAAGTTTGCCGAGGCCGGCAAGCTCTTCGAAGAACTGCTGGCAGAGTTCCCCGAGCGCGAGGAGTTCGCCCTCGGCGGCGCGCTGGCCGCGAAGTACCAGGGGAAGGACGAGGACTACCGCAAGGGCCGCGAGGCCGGCGCGAAACTGTTCCCGGCGGAGTCGCGGTACGTCTACGAAATGGGCGGAGTCGCGGAGTCGCAGAAGGACCTCACCGTCGCCTCTGAATTCTACCGTCGCGCCCTGGAATCCGCCCTCAAGAACAAGTAGTCAAAAAGAACCCCGCCAGGGGATGAACCCTTGGCGGGGGTGTGCTTCCGGTCGACCCTAGACGATCTTGAAGACCAGGATCAACGCCACGACGAGGCCGTAGATGACCAGCGACTCGATCATGGCGAGGCCGATGATCATCGGGGTGACGATCTTGCCGGCCGCGCCCGGGTTGCGGGCGATGCCTTCGAGCGCGGCGGCAACCGCCTTGCCCTGACCGAGACCGCCGCCGATCGCGGACAGCCCGATCGCGAGACCCGCGCCGATGGCGATGGCGAAGAACTTCATGAAGCCTTCGCCGCCGCCTGCTGCGGCCGCGCCTTCGGAGGCCGAGGCAATCACTGGCGCCAGCGCCAGCGACAGCCCGACCAGGCTCATCAAGAATTTCTTGTTCATATTTTCATTCCTCCTTTCCCGATAGTCTTTTACGCGTAAGCGGTGCCGGCGCCTAGTGGCTTTCGGCCAGGGAGCCGGAGATGTAGCTCATCGTGAGGAGCACGAAGACGAGGGTCTGCACGACCGAGACGAAAATGCCGAGCAGGATGATCACGATCGGGATCAGCGGGGCGATCGGGGCGAAGATCCACACCGGCACCGGTCCGGCGAGGATGTATTTGGTCAGCCCGATCATCATGCCGACGAAAACCATGAGGTTCATGTGATCGCCGAACATGTTGCCGAAGAGACGGAGCGTGAGTGAGAGCGGCCGCGCCATGTGTCCGATGATCTCGATCGGGATCATCAGCGGCGCCAGCCAGGGCGTCGGCCCGACGAAGTGCTTCAGGTACTTCACCCCGTGGGTCTTGAAACCGTAGTAGTGGGTCAACAGGAAAACGACCGCGGCGCAGGCGAAGTTGGTGTTGACGTTGTCCGTCGGCGGCACGAGGCCGGGGATGATCCCGAGTAGGTTGGAGAAGAGAATCCAGAGGGCGAGCGTCCCCACGAGGAAGATGTAGCGGTGCCCGTGGTGGCCGAGGCTCTCTTCGCAGAGTTTTTCGATCGTGCCGTAGGCTGTTTCGAAGAAGTTGACGACCGAAAGGCGGGGCGCCGGGACAATGTCGAGGCCCGGGTCGACCAACTGCCGCCGCGCAATCAGGACGAGCGTGGTGAGGACCATGAACACGATGGCCCCGTGCACGACGTGGGCGGGTATGCCGCCGAGGCCCGGGATGATGGAGATCCACTCGAAACTCTGCATGATTTTTCAGGCCTCCTTGCTGCTCGGTCCGGCGGCGCAGCCGACCGACTCCCGGAGGATTGCCGGGAGAAGGACGCTGGCACCCACGAGCAGGGCTATGGGGTCGGCGATTCTATACTTGAGGGCGGCCACGATGGCGACCCCGCTGACGGCGTACTTGCAGAAATACAGGAGGTACCGGCCGCGCGGGAGCGACCGGACGCCCGAGTCGAGGAGCGAGCGGACAAAGCGCACGAGGTACCGGTAATTGAGCACCGCGACGAGAACCCCGAGAGCGACCCCGGCGGTGATAGTGGCGGAGCGCAACAGTACGCTTGCGGCGACGAGGAGCGCGCCGATCGCCCACGCGGTGCGCTCGATGCGCGCGACGGGGTCGGCGTTCACAGCCGGTCCGCCTCGGCGGCCGCTTTGCGCGCGGCCACGATCATGTTGCGGAAACCCGCGACAATGCCGAAGGCGGTGAAGATTACCAGGCACCAGGGCTTTGTCCCGAAGGTCCGGTCGAGGAACCAGCCGATCAGCATGCCCACCCCGAGAGCCGCGCCCACCTCGGCGCCGATGGAGGCACTCGAGAAATACCTCGCCCAGGGGACTGGCTTCTCGTGAGGAGCCCGCATTGCAGTCATCACAGACTTTTCAGCACCCGACGCTGGACAAAGAGCGTGCGGTCCAGGTCCGCGTCGCTGTGCGCCAACGAAATGAACGAGGCCTCGAACTGGGATGGCGCCAGGTACACGCCGCCCTTGAGCATGCCCGTGAAGTAGTGTGCGTACTTTTTCGCGTCGGCGGCCTTGGCCGAGCAGAAATCGACGACGGGCCTTCTCGTGAAGAACAGGCACGACAGCGAGCCGACCCGGTTCTGGACCGCTTTGACACCGGTCTTCGCCAGGTTGGCGGCGGTGCCGGCTCCCAGATAGGCCCCTTTGCGCTCGAGGCTCTCGTAGACACCCTTTTTGCGCAGGATCGAGAGAGTCGCGATTCCGGCCGCCATCGCGAGCGGATTGCCGGAGAGCGTGCCCGCCTGGTAGACCGGCCCGGAGGGGGCGATCTGCTCCATGAGATCACGCCGGCCGCCGTATGCGCCGACCGGCAGGCCGCCGCCGATGATTTTGCCGAGGCAGGTCAGGTCTGGACGGACGCCGTAGTATTCCTGGGCGCCGCCGAGCGCGAGCCGGAAGCCGGTGATTACCTCGTCGAAGATCAGCAGCGCGCCGTGCTCGGCGGTCACCTGCCGCAAGCCCTGGAGGAAGCCTTCCTTCGGCAGGATGACGCCGGCGTTGGCCGCAACCGGCTCGACGATGACCGCGGCGATCTTCCCCTTGCGCGCGCGCAGCAGGCGACGGACTGCTTCGAGATCGTTGTAGGGCAGGTTGAGCGTGTGCTTTGCCAGGTCGGCTGGGACGCCGGGGCTGTCGGGCATCCCGAGGGTCAGCGCCCCCGAGCCGGCCTTGACCAGCATCTGGTCGGAGTGGCCGTGGTAGCAGCCTTCGAACTTGACGATGTCGTCACGGCCCGTGGCGGCGCGCGCGAGGCGGATGGCGCTCATGACCGCTTCGGTCCCGGAGCTGACCATGCGCACCATCTCCACCGAAGGGAAGGCCTCGCGCACCATCGTGGCGAGGGTGATTTCGGCCTCGGTGGAGGCGCCATACGACGTCCCGAGCCGTGCCGCCCTGATGACGGCGGCGACGACCTGGGGATGGGCGTGTCCGGCAATCATCGGGCCCCATGAGCAGACGTAGTCGATATAAGTCTTGCCGTCCGCGTCGGTGATCGTCGAGCCCTTGGCTTTCGCGATGAAGAGGGGATGCCCGCCGACCGAGCGGAATGCTCGGACCGGGCTGTTGACGCCACCCGGCATCACCCGTTGGGCCCTGCGAAACAGCGCAGCTGATTTATTCATTCTCGTGTCAACTCCTCGTCCGGGAAGGAACGTTAAAATTGGCAGCATTGGTACCATGACATACGGAACTTGTCAACATGCCGAAAGGTGGTCTGGGTGGCAAGGTTGAACGGTTGCATCCTTCAGTAAAAAAAGGTAAACTTCGCATTCGTTTTCTCTGGGGACGACACGTGCGAATGGGAGGTGATGCGCCATGATGCGCTTCATACGGGGTAACGCGGTTTTTGTCCTGGTCATCATTATTTTGATCGTCGGTGTTTTCATTGGCACTATTTTCCTCGTCTGGGGCCGGGGGGACACGAGTTCGTCGCAGTCCGAGCGCTCAATCGCGGCGTGGGTCGGCACCGAGGAGGTACCGTACGCGGAGTACATCAGGGCGCATGACAGCCGCCTGGAATTCTACCGGCGCTTTTATCCGGGGATCGCAGCCAACGACCTCGAGAAACGCTTCCGCATCAAGAAGGGCGCTCTCGATTCCGCTATCGGGCGGCGGCTGCTGCTCGACGAGGCGCGCCGGATGGGTCTTGTCGTCGGCGACGAGGAGATCGCGAGCAAGGTCCGCGAGACCGCGACTTTCCAGGATAATGGCGTCTTCGATCCGAAGAAGTATCGCGATGTCCTCGCGGCCTCCGGCATCAAGACGGTGGCCTACGAGGACGATGTGCGCGGCGAGTTGCTTGCCGGGAAGGTCAGGGCGCTGGTGCAGGAACCTGTGCAGATCGCCGAAGCCGAGGCCTTCGAGGAGTTCCGGCGCGAAAAGGAAAAGATGCGGCTCTCGCTGGTGATCCTGCCGTCGCCCGCACCCGTCGCCGGCGCAACGGTACCGCTTGAGGAGGCGCGTCGCGTTTTCGACGGCGATCCCGCCAAATACACCCGCACTGAGCGCGCTCGTTTCGCGTACGCGGCTCTTCTTGCCAAGGACTTTCAACCGGCAGCGCCGGCGAACGATGCGGCACTGCTGAGTTTCTACGAGCAGAACACCGCCGAGTTCCGGACCGAGCGTTCGGTCCATGCGCGACACATCCTCTTTCGTCTCGCCGAGGGCGCCGCCGCCGAAGAGGAGAAGAAAATTCGCGAACGTGCACAGTTCGTTCTCGGCAAGGCCAAAGCCGGGACCGACTTTGCGGCGCTGGCGCGTGAATTTTCGCAGGACTCCTCCGGCCCTGCCGGGGGCGATCTCGGGTGGTTTTCCGCGGGACAGATGGTTCCCGCTTTCGAACAGGCAGCCTTCGCCCTGAGCAAGGGGCAGGTCAGCGATCTGATACGAACCCAGTACGGGATTCACATCATCAAGGTCGAGGAGACGCGCGAAGCCGGGACACCGTCCTTCGAACAGGCGCGGGCGGAGGTAGTCAGCAAGCACGCTGCGGCGGCGGCGCGCGCGGCTGTCGCAAACCGGGTCGAACAATTCAACGACGAACTCGCCGGCGGCGAGCTCGAAGCCGTCGCCGCAAAATTCGGCTTGACGGTCCGGACGACGGATCTGGTGCCGCGCGAGGGGCCCATCCCCGGTCTTGCGGCTCGACCCGAGGTCATGGAAACCCTGTTTGCCCTCGCCGAGGGTGAGATCAGCGAACTGCTGCGCGTGGGGGACGACTACTGGGTCTACAAGGCACTGGCCAAGCGACCGGCTGCCGTGCCAACCTTTGAGGAGGCTCGCTCCGACGTTGAGAGAGATCTGCTGGCAGAGAAGGCCCGGGGCCGTTCGCTCGGCGAGGGCCGGTTGCTGCTCGAGGATCTGCGGCGGGGCGAACAGCTGCAGGGCATCGCCGCCAGAACCAAGGGCGAGGTCCGGGAGACGGCGTTATTCACCCAGCGCGATTTCGTCGCGGAGGCGGGGATCAAGGGGGAACTCTTTCAAGGGGCATTTTCCCTGGGGATCGGGTCGTTTGGCGGGCCGGTGGTCGCCCCCGACGGCCGGGTCATCCTCTATCGGGTCGATGGCAAGATCCCGGTGACGAAAGAGTCGTTCCTCGTCGAGAAGGATGCCCTCATCGCCCGGTTGCGCAGCGCGAAGCGGGACCAGTACTTCGAATCCTGGATGGAGGATTTGCGGCGCGTGCGCGCCGTAAAGATCAACGATGCGCTCGTCGGCAAGTTCTGAGTTGCGAGCGCGCAGAGCGGGGGACAGCCTGAGATGAAGATCTTCCTCGACACGGCAAATGTCGTGCAGATTCGCGAAGCGGCCCGTCGGGGCGTGCTCGATGGGGTGACGACGAATCCGACGCTGGTTGCGAAAGAAAAACGCCCGTTTCACGAGGTGGTTCGTGAGATCTGCGGCATCGTCGCCGGTCCCGTAAGCGCGGAAACGGTTTCTTTGGATGCCGCAGCCATTGTCTCCGAGGGACGCCTGCTCGCCAAAATTCACGACCGGGTCGTGGTCAAGGTGCCGATCATGAAAGAAGGGCTCGCTGCGACCCGCGCCCTGGCGGCGGAAGGAATCAGCGTCAACATGACGCTCGTTTTCTCGCCGGCGCAGGTGTTGCTCGCGGCCAAGGCCGGTGCGGCGTTCATCAGTCCCTTTGTCGGACGCCTGGACGACGCCGGACACCAGGGGATGGAGATGGTCGAACAGTCGCTGGAGATCCTGCGCAATTATGACTTCGCCGCCGAGATCATCGTCGCCAGCGTGCGCTCGACGCTGCACGTCGTGCAGGCTGCGGCTCTTGGCGCTCACATCGCGACGGTACCGTTCTCGGTGCTCGAGCAGATGGTGCGCCATCCGCTGACCGATGTCGGCATTGAAAAGTTCCTGGCTGACGCCCGGTCGATCCCGCCTGCCAGCGCGTAGGAGCGGGAGGGCGCGCCGGTTCCCATCTTCGAGTTTGTCTGCGCTCGCTGCGGCCGGGAATTCGAGCGGCTGATCAGAGGCGCCTCGGTCAAGGTGTCCTGCCCGTCGTGCGGCGGCAAGAAGGTGACGAAGAAGTTCTCGGTCTTCGGCTCCAAAAGCGGCGGGAAGTTCACCCCGTCGCGGGGCGGCGGCGGTTGCACCTCCTGCTCGAAAACCTCATGCTCCTCCTGCAAATAACGATCTCTGTTCAGTTACCGTGAGGGCTCGGGGTCCTGACGCTGCGACCACCATCGTGCTCACTTCGCCCCACCGATCGCGACCTCATCAGCGGCCAGCTACGGGGCGGGGAGGGCAAGGAGTTTCAGTCTGAAGTGCCGTTTGCGGGGTCCCTCGACCTCCAGCGTGCACTCGCCGGCGATCGCCATGACGAGCGTTCCCGGAGAGGTGAAAACAATGTCGATCGCCACCCGGTCCCACGACTCGAGTACCAGGGGTTGTGACCTGTCACTCCAGGAAGGCATCAGGCAGCGGTAAGACGAAGGCTGGGCCTCCAGTCTGAGGACACGCACCGGATCGGCCCGGCGGTTCGTGAGTATCGCGACCTGCTTCAGCACGGCATCCGCCCGCACATCGTCGAACGCCACGACACGCGGTTCAAAGTCGATTTCAGGCTCGACCAACGCCTTCACCCGCAGCGTGACGTTTCGGCGGGCGGGGTCGTTCGATCGCACCTCGACTTCCTTGACGACATCACCGGCGAAGTTGTCCGAGTCGAAAACGACGCGGATACCACCGTGCTCCCCGGCGTGCAGCAGCGGCGCCGAGAGCAGGGCGGTGGTGCAGCCGCAGGTCGGTTCCACCTGGATGATGCGCAGCTCATCGTCCCCGCCGTTGGTGAACGGGAAGACACATTCGGGCTGCTCGCCCTGGATGACGCTTCCCAGGTCGCAGGTCTCGTTGCCAAAGGTTATGGTGGGGGGCGAGGCGATCGAGTGGATGGGAAGCGCGGCGACGACCGCCCACGCCGCGCATGCGCAGACCGCAACTGCCCGCTGCTGATTCCGGCGTGCCACGGTCCAGCCTACCCGAGAGTTTTCCACCGCGCCGCGAGTCGCACCGTGCCGGCGTGTTCGCCGTCGGGCGTCACGGTGACGACGCTGCAGTTGTCAAGGCGGTGAAAGGTCTTGTGATCGCGCGAGTGGATGGCGAACGTCAGGTAGTAGCGGCCGCGCTGAAAGGGGATCGACTCGATCTCGAACTCGATCGCCCCGTCGCCCTCGATGGCGGCGATGGCGTACCCGTCGATGGCGGTATTCGTCCCGTACAGCAACCGCCCCTCGCCGTCGCAGAGCGCAAAACCGAAGACCGGGTCCTCGATCCTCCGGGTGGCCCGCCAGCGAACCTCCGCCGTAAACCCCTCGCGGGCGCAGAGGGTGGTGACTCGATCACCGCGCGCATCGCGCAGCGAGACGCCGAGAATCACGGCTTCGCGGCTGCCCCATTCGCGCATCTCGGGGCCCTCGCTCGCGACCTCGCCGAGGGCGTTGATGGCGTGGTACTCGCTGACGGCGCGGGTCGGCACGTCCTCGAGCACGGTCTTGCCGCGATCGAGGACCAGAACCCGGTCGCAGATCGTCTGGATCGTGTCCATGTCGTGCGACACGATGAGGAAAGTCTTGCCGCGGCGGCGGAACTCGCCGATGCGCACGCGGCATTTTTCCCGGAAGCGCTCGTCGCCCACCGAGAGGACCTCGTCGAGGATGAGGATATCCGGGTCGACCTCCATCGCCACCGAGAACGCCAGCCGCACGAACATGCCCGAAGAGTAGTGCTTGACCGGGTGGTCGATGAAGAGCTCGAGTTCGGAAAAGGCCACGATCGAATCGAGCCGCTGCGCGATGTCGCGTCGGCGCAGCCCGAGGATGGACCCGTTGAGGAAGACATTTTCGCGTCCGGTAAGGTCGGGGTGAAAGCCGGCGCCGAGTTCGAGGAGCGAACTGATCCGCCCGTTGGTGCGCACGGCGCCCTCAGTGGGCGTGATGGTGCCGGCAATCAGGCCGAGCAGCGTGCTCTTTCCGGCGCCATTGCGGCCGATGATCCCGAGGGTTTCGCCCGGTCGGACTTCGAAGGAGACAGCGCGCAGCGCCCAGAACTCCTCGTCGCGCTTCACCCCCCGCGAGAAGAGACGCAGAGCCGCCGTCTTGAGGGTGGTCTGTCCCTGGTGCTGGAGCCGGTAGCGCTTGCCGAGACCGCTGACGGCAATGGCGACGGGGGACGGGGCGCTCACGCCGTCATCCCGGAAGTGCTATGCACGGGCCGACCGCTCAAAAAGGCCCAGGTGCAAGGCGGGCGAAGTCCCGGCGAATGAGGCGTACGAGTCGTACGCCGCAGCGAGCCGGGATGAGCCCAACGCCGCAGATGGGCCTTTTTCAGCGCTCGGCTACAACTCATCGGCGAAGCGGGGTTCGAGGCGGTGGAAGAGCAGCGCCCCGAGGAATAAAACCACGAACACGCCGAGAAGACCAGGCCAGAGCGCGGCAGCCGGAAGAGGGTCGCCAAGAAACGCGTGGCGGTACCACGTCAGCAGCGCGGTCATCGGGTTGGCGAAGAACAAGGTGGCCACCCAGGCCGGGAGGGTCGGGTTACCCAGAACGAGTTCGGCCGAATAGATGACTGGGGTCACGAAGAACCAGGACATCAGTGCGATTGGGACCAGGTGTTCGACATCGCGAAAGAAAACATTGAGCGCCGAGAGTCCGAGCGAGATGCCGAGGGAAAAAAGGAACTGCAGCGCAATCAACCAGGGCAGATGCAGCCAGGTGCCGCGGGGGGAAACGCCGAGCAGGGGAAGCGCGACGGCCAGCACGAGCAGCGAGAGAACGAAGTGCACGAGATTGCCCAGAACCGCCGAGAGGGGCAGGATGATGCGGGGGAACCACGTCTTCTTGACGAGGGAGGCGTTTCCGAGTACGACCCCGGCGGCGTCTCCGGCGCAGAGTGAAAGAAACTGCCAGATCATGACCCCGACGAGCAGGTGCGGCATGCTCGTCGGAAAACGCATCAGCCGGATGAAGATCAGGTAGATGAGCACGAGAAACAGCGGGTGGAGAAGTGACCAGAGAAAGCCGAGCGCCGAGCCCTTGTAGCGCTGCTTGAGATTGCGCACGACAAAATTCAGCACCAGTTCGCGGCGCGCGATCAGCTCCGCAAGAAGGGGCTGGCGCTGCATCATTGCCTCACGGGGGCGCTCGGGCGCTCGAAGGTCACGAATGGCAACCTCCCCGTCATCTTAAGTTGTGAAAACACGACCGGATTCTATCACAGACCGCGGTCGATCCTTGACGCGCAGTCATTGATTGGCGTAATAGATCGAACATGGTTCGCGTCATCGGCATCCATCATCTGGCGCTGGTGACGGGTTCGCTTGACCGGACGCTGCGGTTCTGGCGCGATCTTGTCGGCCTCCAGGTGCGCTCCCGGCTCGGGTCTCCCGGTTACCGGCAGTACTTCCTTGCCGCAGGCGGCCAGACCCTGCTCTCGTTCTTCGAGTGGTCGGGCGCCGAACCGGTGCCGGAGAAGGACCACGGGGTCCCGATGCGCGGCCCCATCGCGTTCGACCACGTCGCGTTCGAACTGGGGAGCGACGCTGACCTCTTCGAACTGCGCGACCGTCTCGCCGCCGCCGGGTTCTGGGTTTCCGAGGCGACAGACCAGGGCTACGTGCGTTCGATTTACACGTTCGACCCCAACGGGGTGCCCGTGGAGTTCTCGGTTGCCGTCGCGGGGTCGGACCTGCGCACGGTGGCGCGATTTGTCGATCGCGATCCGGGGGCGGTGGCTTTGGAGGGAGCGGAGCCGCAGTCCGGCGCCTGGCCGGCGCCGAAGCGGTTTACGGCAGAGAGCGAGCGAAGGGTTTACCCCGGGGCTGGGAGCGAGTACTTCAACGGGCACAAGAAATGACGGTGGCAAGCGCGTGCGATTGCTGTTATAATGCCGGATTTGGGGATGGATGATCCTCCCTGTGAGGTTATCAGCCTAAAAGGAGCGGGTGAAGAACATGAGAATCGCGAGAACATCGATCATCCTCGGGGCGGTTTTGATTACACTGGGAACAAAGGCCGGGGCTGCGGACAGCGGGGTCAAGGCGGTCGAAAAGCCTGCCGTCAAGGCCGGTGCTCCGGCAGCGGGGAAGACCTCGGAAAAGCCTGCAGTGAAAGCCCCCGCCGCAGCAGGAGTCGGCATCGTCGCCAAGGTCAACGGTGTTGGCTTGTCCCAGGCGGAATTCGACAGGAGCTGGGAGTTCTTTCTCCAGCGCAGCGGTATCCCCGCCGGCCATGCCGACAAGGACGGAAAAGTGGTTGAGTTCCGCAAGCAGGTGCTCGATCGCCTCATCGACGAGGAGTTGCTCTTCCAGGAGGCGAAGAACCTCAAGATGCTCGTCGGCAAGGACGTGGTCGAGGCCGAGATCGAGAAGGCCCGCGCGCAATTCCCCACCCCGGAGGCTTTCAAGGAGGCCCTGAGCCAGAACAAACTGACTGAGGCTGGCTTGCGCGCTGTTTTCAGCCGCAACCTGAGCATTCAATCCTACGTGGAGAATGTCGTCGCCAAGGGCGTCGTGGTCTCCGACGCGGAGGTTCACGATTTCTACATTGGAAACAAGGACAAATTTGAATCTCCCGAGCAGGTGCACGCCCGCCACATCCTCGTGACGGTTGATGAAAAGGCCGACGAAAAGACGCGTCAGGCCGGAATGGCCAAGGCGGACGATCTGCTGGCGCAACTCAAGGGCGGGGCGAATTTCGAGGAACTCGCCAGGAAGAGTTCCGATTGCCCCTCCGCGCCCCAGGGCGGCGACCTCGGTTTCTTCGGACACGGGCAGATGGTGCCGGAGTTTGACGCGGCGGCCTTCGCCCTCAAGCCCGGTGAGCTCTCCGGAGTGGTCACGACCAAGTTCGGGTACCACATCATCAAGCTCGAGGAGAAGAAGGACGCCGGCCTGGTCCCGGAACTCGATGCGGCACCAAGGATCCGGGAGTATCTCGCCTCACAGAAGACCGGCGAGGCGGTCGAGCAAAAACTCAAGACGTTGCGGGAAAAGGCGAAGATCGAACTGGTGATGAAGCTCTAGCCCGGTTTCGCGAAGAGGATGAGCGTCAGGGTCGGCGGAGTAGGACTAAAAACCGCATGAAGACGCTGTTGATCATCGAGGACGACACCGATATCCAGGACTATTACCAGATCGTGCTCTCGGGACTCGGGGTGCGGATGCTGCGCGCCTACACGGGAAAACAGGGGCTGGCCTTCGTCGATGCGGGGGAGGACATCGATCTGATTCTGCTGGACATCGTGCTTCCGGAGATGGGTGGCGAGGAGTTCTTCCACGAGTTGCGTCTCGTTCGAAAGGCCGCGACGCGTGTGATCGTCTGCTCGGTCGACGAAAAACTCATAGACCCGCTGCGACGGATCGGGCCGGTGCAAGGTACGTTCCTCAAGGGCGACCCGGGCAGCACCCTCATCGCGATGATTCAGCAACAACTCGCCCTGTAGCCGGGCGCATTAAGCCTGGAAGAGGCAGGCTGCTCAAAAAGGTCCAGGTGCAAGGCGCGCGACGATCCGGCGACTGAGGCGGGCTCGTGCCCGCCGCAGGGAGCCGGGAGAAGCGCAACGCCGCAGATGGGCCTTTTTCAGCGGCCTGCTAACGATCGTAGAGGGCGTCGACGAAGGCTGCGGCGTCGAAATCCTGCAGATCTTCGATCTTCTCGCCGACGCCGACGAGTTTCACCGGCACCGGGAACTCGCGCGCCAGACCAAGGACCACGCCGCCGCGAGCCGTACCGTCGAGTTTGGTAAGCACCAGACCCGTCAGGCCGACCGCCTCGTGAAACAGCCGCAATTGCGAAAAGGCGTTCTGGCCGGTCGTCGCGTCGAGGACCAGGAGTGTCTCGTGGGGGGATCCCGGGACGAGCTTGCCGGCGGCGCGCCTGATTTTCTTCATCTCCTCCATCAGATTGACCTTGGTGTGCATCCGCCCGGCCGTGTCCACGATGACGGTGTCGTAGCCCCGGGCGATCGCTGCGTTGATCGTGTCGTAGACCACGGCTGCCGGATCGGACCCCGGTTTTTGCGAGATCACCTCGAGGCCGGTGCGCTCGCCCCAGATCTCGAGCTGCTCGGCGGCGGCGGCGCGAAACGTGTCGGCGGCGGCAAGAATCACCCGTCGACCCTCGCGCTGCAGGCGCCGGCCGAGTTTGGCGACGGTGGTCGTCTTGCCCGAGCCGTTCGTCCCGACCATCAGGATCACCCCGACACCTTGCGCGGGCAGTTCGATCCTCCCGGCGCAGGCCGAGAGAATCTCCCGTGCCTGGGCCTTCAGGAAGCCCAGGACCTCGGCGGGGGTGCGCACCTCGTTCCGGGCGACAGCCCGTCGCAACCGCGCCATGAGTTCCTCGGTAGTGCGCGGCCCGACATCGCCCTGGAGGTAGAGCTCCTCCAACTCGTCGAGCAGTTCGGCGTCGATGCTGTTGCGGCGCAGAATCAGCCGCTCGACCTTGTTGATGAATCCGTCGTGGGTCTTGGCCAGCCCGGCTTTGAGGCGGGCGAAGAGCCCCTGACGGTCGCCGCCGAGTCCGAGGCCCACGCCGCCGCTCCTAGGAAGCCTGTGCCTGATACTCGCGCAG
>Ga0315287_10001453_pt1 | contig 21858 bp, 17 predicted proteins | sample YL17G11_0_MG_FD_205037 | JGI IMG/M metagenome (GOLD analysis project Ga0315287, IMG submission 205037) | Sediment microbial communities from Yellowstone Lake, YNP, Wyoming, USA - YL17G11_0 | ecosystem: Environmental > Aquatic > Freshwater > Lake > Sediment | place: USA: Wyoming | collected...
TCGTGGTGCTCGCCGTGGCGCTCGCCGCGTCGGTGACGTCGCTGCGCAACGGTTTCGTCTTCGACGACGTTCAGGTCATCGTGGAGAACCCCGCCCTCCACGCCCTCGACAGCCTGCCGCACGCGCTGACCGACTCCTACTGGCCGGCCACGGTGAGGGACCGCCTGTACCGTCCGGTGACGTCGGCGTCGTTCGTCGTGGACTGGGCCATCGGCCGCGGCAGTCCCCTGCCATTCCACCTCACGAATGTCGCCCTGCATCTGCTCGTCGTCGCGCTGGTGCTGGCGCTCGGCGGCCTCGTGCTCGGGCGCGGTGCCGTGGTGGCCGCCCTCTGGTTCGCCGTGCACCCGGTGCACGTCGAGGTTTTCGCGAACGCCGTGGGGCGGTCGGAACTGCTGGTGGCCCTCGGCTACCTCGGCGCGACGCTCGCCTATGTCGCGGAGGGCCGGGCCGCGCGGCGGGCGCCGGGCGGTGCGCGCCGCGCGCTGTGGGCCGTGCTGGTCCTCAGTGCGGCGGCGCTGGCGTTCGGGGCGAAGGAGCACGCGCTGAGCCTCCCCGCCGCGCTGCTGCTGGCCGACGGGTGGACGGCCTCGCGGGACGGGGAGAACGTCGGCACGGCGTTCCGGCGCCACGCGATCCTGTGGCTCGGGGTGGTCGCGCTGGCCGCCGGCTACCTCGCGGTGCGCACCCACGCGCTGGGCACGACGTTCGGGGGCGGAGTCGTGGGGGCCGGCCTCCTCGGCCTCACACCGCTGGAGCGCGCGGTGGTGATGCTCCCGGTTGTGCTCGTGTGGGCGCGGCTCTTCGCCATCCCGCTGCACCTCTCCGCCGACTACTCGCCGAACGTGCTGCCGACCGGCACGGCGTTCTCGGCCGTGCACGCCCTCGCGCTCCTCCTGCTGCTCGTGGTGGCGGTGGCGGCATGGCGCCGCCGCCGGGCGACGCCCGCGCTGGCGTTCGGCGTCGCGTGGTTCGCGCTCACCGTGGCGATCGGCGCGAACATCGTGTTCCCGACGGGCGTCCTGTTCGGCGAGCGCCTGCTCTACCTGCCGTCCGTCGGTGCGGCGCTCGCCGTGGGCGCGCTGTGGGAGATGCTCCCGGCGCACCGGGCGGTGTGGCCGCTGACGACGGCCGCGCTCGTGGCTCTCGGTGCCCGGACGCTCGAACGCGTCCCGGTTTGGCGAACCCCGGAGCGGTTCTTCGCCGCCAGGGCGCACGATGCGCCCGACTCGTACCGCACCCACTGGCAGCTCGGTGACGGGGCGTTCGCCCGCGGCGATGCCCGGACGGGCGAGCGCGAGCTGCTGGCGGCGGCGCGGATCTGGCTGTACGACGGCGAACTCCTCCAGGAGATCGGCGGCCGCTACTTCGCGGCGGGGTTCTACGGGCCGGCGGATCGCTGGTCGGGGGCGGCGTACCGTCTCGACTCCACGCGCGGCGCGGCGGCCGCGCTGGCCATCGTGTCGCGAATGCGTGAGGGGAGGGCCGACTCGGCGGCGGCCCTCGCCACGGCGGCGCTGAGGCGCACGCCCGAGAGCGAGATGATCGCGCTCGCCGCCATCGCCGCGCTCAACGGGCACGGCGAGCCGCGGTTGGCCTTGGCCGTGGCGAGGCGGTTCACGTACCTGCATGTGCGGGACGCCGTGTACCAGTTGCTCGCGGCGGACGCGGCGCTGCGCTCCGGTCTGTGCGACGAAGCGCGGGCCCGGTTCGAGAGGGCGCTGGCGCTGGCGGGCGGCGACGAGGCGCGTGCCGAGATCCGCCGGCAGGCGGCGGCGGCGGCGACGTGCGGGGCGCGACGGTGATCACCGTCCGCCGTGCCGCCGCCGTCGCCGCCTGCGTGGCGGTGCTCGTCTATCTCACCGCCCTCGGCAACGGCTTCGCCCTCGACGACGAGGCGATCGTCCAGCGCAACCCGGCCGCGCACTCCGTTGGCGCGGCCCTCCGCGCCTTGGACCAACCGTACTGGCCGCCGCAGCACGGGGCCGGCCTCTACCGTCCGCTGGTGATCCTCTCCTTCGCCGCCGACTGGCAGCTCTCCGGGGGCGGCACCCTGTGGCTCCACGCGGTGAACGTGGCGTGGCACGCGGTGGCCACGGCGCTGCTCGTGCCGATCCTTGCTGCGTACGTCGGACCGGCCGGCGCGCTCGCCGGCGGCGTGGTGTTCGCCGTCCACCCGGTGCACGTGGAGGCCGTGGCGAACCTCGTGGGCCGCGCGGAGCTGATGGCGGCGGCGTTCCTGTTCGCCGCCGTGCTGGCCGCGCGGGCCGCGCGCCGCCGTCGCGCGGCGGGCGGGCGCACGCTCCCGCTGGAGGCGGCCATGCTGGGAAGCGTGGCGCTGGCGCTGCTGTCGAAGGAGCACGCGGCCGTCGCCATCGCGCTCCTGGCGCTCGACGACCTCGGCACCCGCGAGACGGTCGGCCCGCACCTCCCGTGGCGCACGTACGCGGCGGTGGCCGCGCTCACGGCCGTCTGGTTCGTGGGATGGCAAGTCGTCCAGGGGGACATCGCCTTCGCGGCCATCGCGCCGACCTTCTTCTCGCTCGACGCCGTCGGCCGCATCAGCACGATGCTGCCGGCCGTCTTCGTCCTCCTCCGGCTCCTCGTGTGGCCGCTCGACCTTTCGCCCGACTACCACCCGCGCGTCATCGAGCGGCTCGATCACCCGAACCTCGAGGGGGCCGCGGGCGCCGTCGTGCTCCTCGCGGCGGTCGTCCTGGCATTCGCGCTCTGGCCGCGCAACCGCCGCATCGCCGTGGCGCTCTTCATCGCCGGGATCGCCTGGCTGCCGACGTCGAACCTCATCTTCCCGAGCGGCGTCGTCATCGCCGAGCGCACGCTCTACCTCGCGTCCGCCGGGGCGGCCCTCGCGGCGGGCGAGGGCGCGACGTGGATGCTGCGCCGGCTGGGCGGCGCCCGCGCGGCGGCGCTCGTGGGCGTGGTGCTGGTGGTCTTCGCCGTGCGGACGGTCTCCGCCATCCCGACGTGGCGCAGCAACCGCGACCTCGTCGTGCGGACGCTTATCGCGCACCCGGAGTCCTACCGCGTGCACCAGGCGGCGGGACGGGTGCTGGTGAAGCTGGGGGACATGCCGAGGGCGCTGGCCGAGTACGGCATCTCGGTGGAGCTCTACCCGCTCGAGATCCCGAACCTGGTCGAGGCGGCGAGGGTCGCGGCCGATGCGGGGAACGCCCGACTCGCCGGTCGCTACCTCGACCAGGCGGAACGCGTCGGGTTGCACGCCGAGCTCATCGAGTGGATCCGCGGGTACGTGCTGATACGCACCGAGTCGGCGTCCACGGCCCTCGAGCGCGCGCACCATGCGGTGGAGGCCGCGCCGACGGACGCACAGGCCGCCCGCATCCTCACGGCGGCCTTCCTGGCGCACCACCAACCGGACAGCGCGCGCGCGGTCTGGCCCGCCTTCCGCCGCCGCGGCGGGTCACCCTTCCTCGGATGGCTGTACGGCTCCTCGACGTTCGCCGCCGTCCGCATGCTGGACAGCGCGCGGCTGGCGTTCGACTCGGCGGCGGCCCACGCCCCCGCCGATCCCAACGCCCGCGCGGATCTCGGCAGGCTTCGGGCGCTCATCGGAGGCCTCGCGGAGGCCGCGCCCCCCTTGCGTTGAGCGAGGAGCCGTGCAGAAAGCGAGACCCGCGTGCTGTCGCGGTTCCGAACGGGCTCCCGCACGTGACCTGTATCTCGTTGTCGTTCATGGAGATAGACAATCCGTAGTGGCCTGGCACGGCGGTTGCTCAAGTTCCGTTCGGGTTTGATTGTGTCTGCCGGCCGGCCGGCCGCAGTTTTCTTATCTCTGGAGGAGGTTTCAGCATGAGGAACAGCAAGGGCTTTACCCTGATCGAGCTTCTGATCGTGGTGGTCATCATCGGCATTCTGGCCGCCATCGCGATCCCGAAGTTCGGGAAGACGAAGGAGCGCGCGTACGTCGCGGCGATGAAGTCGGATCTGCGCAACTTGATTACCGCGGAAGAGGGGTATTTCGCTGACAACACGACCTACGCCACCAAAGCTCAGCTCGGCACTAACTACACCACGTCCGCCGGCGTGACGGTGGTGACCGGCTCCGAGAGCGGCACCGGCTTTGCCGCGACCGCGACGCACACCTCGGGGAAGACCTGCACGATCCTCGTCGGCACGGCCAACACCGGCACCGGGGCCGAGGGCGAGCCTGTGTGCACCTGACCTGATGGTCGCTGCACGGGCAGGGGCGGCGTGAGGGATACGCCGCCCTTTGCCTTATGAATCGGGTCGGGACATAGATGGCACTCTTGGCACGGGCCGGGCGGCCCACAGGCCTCTTCTGGGGATCGGACCGTGAGGAACGGCAAGGGCTTTACCCTGATCGAGCTTCTGGTCGTCGTGGTGATCATCGGCATCCTGGCCGCCATCGCGATCCCGAAGTACGCGAACACGAAGCAGAAGGCGTTCCTCTCGACGATGAAGTCCGACCTCCGCAACCTGGTGACCGCGGAGGAGTCGTACTTCGCCGACAACATGTACTACGGCGCCCTCGGCTCGCTCGCCTACAGACCGTCCGCCGGCGTGACGGTGGCGATCGGCAACGTGACCGGCAAGGGCTGGAGCGCCACGGCGACGCACAACGGCGCCGCGGGCAAGACGTGCGCCATCTACGTCGGCATCGTCGCCGCCCCACCGGCCCCAGCCGTGAACGACGGCGAGCCGAGGTGCACCCCTTGACACGGGGCGGCGCTCATGCGCCGCCTTTTACTCGTTCGGCCGCGTCCCGATAAGTCTGGCGATCATGGCATTGGCCGGTCGCGCCCCAGGGCCGCGGGATGGTCCCTCGCTCCGCACGGAACTGCTCTTCAACCTCGCGTTCCTCGCCGCGAGCGCGCTGCTGCTGGCCGTGCTCTCCGCCGCGCTCGTGCCGCTGCTCCGGCAGACGGGCGTCGGGCTGGTGCTCCTCGGCGGCCTGGTCGTGGCGGACCTCGCCATCTTCATCGCCTTCGGCCGGTACCTCGTGGCACGCCTGGTGACGGGGCCGATGGATGCGCTCGTCGAGGCGACCCAGGCGGTCGCGGACGGGCAACTGGCGCGGCGCGCGCCGCCCGGCGGCACGCGCGAGTTCGACCGGCTGGCGGCGAGCGTGAACCGGATGACCGAGCGCCTGCTCGACGCGCAGGGTCTGCTGATCCGTGCCGAGAAGCTCGCGTCCGTCGGACGGCTCGCGGCGGGCGTCGCGCACGAGGTGGGCAATCCGCTGGCGGCCGTCGGCAACTACGTCGAGGTGCTGCGACGCCGCGGCGCCGACCCGGACCTCGTCGCCGCCATCGAGCGCGAGACGGCGCGGATCGACAGCATCGTCCGGAGCCTCCTCGACTACGCCAGGCCGCGCGGTGCGCAGCGCGATCCGCTCGACGTGGCCGCGCTCGTGGACGGCGCCGTGGCGCTCCTCGATGCCCAGGGCGCGCTCCGCGGCGTGGGCGTCTCGGTGGGCGCGGAGCCGAGCCTGCCAGTGGTGCGCGGCGACCGCTCGGGGCTCGAGCAGGTCTTCGTGAACCTCCTGCTCAACGCGCTGGATGCGACGGGGGCGGGCGGCCGGATCGCCGTCCGCACCGCGGCCACGCGCCTCGGCGAAGGGCTGGCTGGCGAGGCGAATGGCGCGGCGGCACCGCGCCACCTCGCGGACGTGCCGGATGGCACCCCAGCGGTCGCCGTCGTCATCGAGGACAACGGGCCCGGCGTGCCGGTGGAATTGCGTGAGAGGGTCTTCGACCCCTTCTTCACGACGAAAGCACCGGGGCGGGGCACCGGCCTCGGCCTCGCCATCGTCCAGCGGATCGTGCACGACCACGGCGGCCGCATCGACGTCGGGGCCGGAGCACTCGGCGGGGCGGCCTTCACCGTGACCCTGCCGGCGGAGGCGTCGTGAAGCTCCTCGTCATCGACGACGAACCGGGCATGCGTCAGTCGCTGCACCTCATCCTCTCGGACGAAGGGCACGAGGTGACGGTCGCGGCGAACGGCGCCGCGGGGCTCGAGCTGGCGCTCGCGGGACGCTTCGACGTCATCCTGTGCGACGTGCGGATGCCGGTGATGGACGGGCTCGAGTTCCTCCACCGCTATCACACCGCCGGCGGCTCGGCGCTGGTGATCGTGATGAGCGCGTACGGGAGCGAGGACGCCGCGCTCGAAGCGATGAAACAGGGCGCGTACGACTACATTCCGAAGCCGTTCCGCGCCGACGAAGTGGTCCTCGTCCTGCGGAAAGCGGAGGAGCGGGAGCGCCTGCGCGACGAAGTGGAGTCCCTCCGCTCCGCAGTGGGCGCGGGGGCCGCCTCGCCGGACATCGTGGCGGAATCGCCGGCGATGCGTGCGGCGCTCGACGTGATCGCCAAGGTCGCGGCCCACCGCACGACGGTTCTCCTCACCGGGCCGAGCGGCACGGGCAAGGAGGTGATCGCGCGGGAGCTGCACCGGCTCTCCCCCCGCTCCGCGGCGCCGTTCGTGGCCGTCAATTGCGCCGCGATCCCCGAGGCGCTCCTGGAATCCGAACTGTTTGGGCACGTGCGCGGCGCATTCACGGGCGCGGTCGGAGACCACGCCGGGCTGTTCGAGCAGTCCGCCGGCGGGACGCTGTTCCTCGACGAGATCGGCGATCTGCCGACTCCGCTCCAGGCCAAGCTCCTCCGCGCCCTGCAGGACGGCGAGATCCGCCGGGTCGGCGACCGGGCGGTCCGGCGCGTGGATACCCGGGTCGTCGCCGCCACGGCGCGGGACCTGGAGGAGGATGTCCGCGAGGGGCGCTTTCGCGAAGACCTGTTCTACCGGCTCAACGTGGTCTCGGTCCGCCTGCCACCGCTCCGCGAGCGCCCCGAAGACGTCCCGCCCCTCATCCGGCACCTCCTCGCCCGCCACGCGCGCCGCCTCGGCGTGCCGGTGCCGCGCATCGCGCCGGACGCGATGAGAGCGCTGCTGGACCACTCTTGGCCGGGCAACGTGCGCGAGCTCGAGAACGCGCTTGAGCGGGCGATGGTGCTGGCGCACGGCGACACGATCCAACTGGATGAACTGCCCTCCAGCATCCTCGGCGGCAAACCGGGTCCCTCTCCGACGGCGGTCGCTGCCGGCGGCGACGTGAGCCTCAAGCGGGTGACCGAAACGGCCGAAGAGGTCGCCATACGGGCCGCCCTCGAACGCGCCGGCGGCAATCGCCGGGCCGCGGCGGAGGCGCTCGGCATCTCCGTCCGTGCCCTGTTCTACAAGCTCAAGCAACTAGCCATTGACTGACGGCCGGGCGCCGTGCGCTGGGGAGCCTCTCCCGGGCGCCACGCGTGCGTTTTCCCGCCCCCGCCTGCGCTGTGCCGCTTCTCTCTCCCCCTGGTTCCTCCCGCAGTTTCGTCATCCGCGGCGGAAGAAAGTGGTCGCCGCGCGCGTCGAACGGGGAGGGGACCGTGAACGACCCGAGTGCCAGAGCAGGCCAGGGCGGCTTCTCGCTGATCGAGTCGATGCTTGCCACCATCGTCCTGACCGGGGGGGTGCTTGCCGTAGCGTCGACTGCCAGCGGCGTCACCATGATGATCGGCCAGGGCGGCCGGCTCGGTGCCGCGGCGGTGCTCGCAGAGGGACGGCTTGAGTCCCTCCGGGCCACGCCGTGCGCCGCGCTGAGCGGAGGGAGCGTGGAGGAAGGGCACTTCACTGTATCGTGGACGGTGGCGGGCGGCGGCCTCGTCCGGGAAGTCCAGCTGACCGTGACGTACGGCAACGGCCGCGGGGTGCGGTCCGATCTCTACGCGGCGGTCATCTCGTGCAGCCCCTGAGGGGCCGCCGGCGCCGGCGGGGTGTGACGCTGGTGGAGTTGATCGTCGTCCTCACCATCGCCGGCATCCTGCTGGGGGCGCTCGGTCGCGTCCTGTGGGCCAGCATGCGGTTCTACCAGGCGCAGAGCCAGATCCTCGACGTGCAGCAGAACGTCCGGGCCGTCGCGCAGATCTTGCCCATCGAGCTGCGCGAACTCGATGCGGGCGACGGCGACATCGTCGCGATGTCCGACACGGCCGTCACGGTCAAAGCGATGCGCAGCTTCGCCGTGGTCTGTGCGCCGCCCAGCGTGGCACGCGCACAGGTCACCGTCCGGAACGCGCTCACCTACGGCTACCGCGCGATGGACGCCGCGCGTGACAGCGTCTTGGTGTTCCGCGAGGGCGATCCGGGGCTCTCCGCGGACGACCGCTGGCTGCGCGCCCCCATCGCGGCCATCGCGCCGGCCGGTTGCGCCGATGGCTCAGCGGGCACGCGGCTCACGCTCACGAGCATGGTCGGAGGTGCCACGCAGCTGGACAGCGTGCTTCAGGGCGCGCCGTTGCGCACCTTCGAGACGGTGAACTACCGGCTGTACGGCGACGGAGCGGGCGCGTGGTGGTTCGGCGTGCGCACACACTCGGCCGGGTCCTGGAGCAGCACGTCACCGATCGCCGGGCCGCTCCGTCCGCGCGACGGCCTGCGGTTCGAGTACCGGGACGACGCCGGGGGCGTGACAGCCACGCGCACGGCAGTGGCGCGTATCCGGATCACGGTCCGCGGCCGGAGCCTCATCCCGATCCGGATCCCCGGGCGCCGTCCGGGCTTCCACGAGGACTCGCTCTCCACCCAAATCGCGGTGCGCAACAGTGCCCGCTCGTAACGAACACGCCCAACGGTCGCCAGGCGCGGGCCGCGGCCTGGCGCTCGCGGCGTCGGTCTTCGCCCTCGCGATCATGGGGGCTCTCGTAGCGGCGGCGTTCTTCGCGGCACGCCAGGAGCTGCACATCGGGCTCAACAGCCGCGCGTCGTTGCGCGCCCTGGCGGCGGCGGAGGCCGGGCTCAACACGACCATGGCGAACGTGTCCGGCGGGATGCCGGACTCGATGGCCGTAGGTGATTCGGTGCCGTTCTCGGGCAGCCTCGGGAGCGGTGCCGGAGGCGCGTACAGCGGCACGGTGCTCCGCCTGAACGGCGAGCTGTTCCTCATCCGGGCCATCGGTTCCGACCCGACGGGTTCGGCGCGTCGGAGGCTGGCGATGCTGGCACGGCTCCAGGCGGTCGAGTCGCCGATCACGGCGGCGCTCACCAGCGCCGGCCCGGTCGTGGTGCGCGGTTCGGCACGCCTGGACGGGGTCGACGTGGATCCGCCCGGCTGGGACTGCCCAACCCGCGTGGCCGACACGGTGCCGGAGGTCGCCCCGCCCGCTAGCATCCTGGATTGGGACGCGCTGGTGGCGATGGCCACGAAGACATACCCGGCCGGCGAGGTGCAGCCGCTGGGCACCCTGGCTCCCGCCGGGACAGCCACGACTTGCGACGCGTCCGCCCCCCATAACTGGGGAGAGCCGCGGCGGCCCGCCGCAGTCGCCGGATGTGCCGGCTACTACCCGACCATCTACGCGGCAGGGAATCTCTGGATCTCGGGGGGTACCGGGCAGGGTCTCCTCCTCGTTGCGGGTGATCTGGACATCAGTGGTGGGGCGGAGTTCTACGGCCTCGTCGTCGTCCGGGGGACGCTCAGGATGAGCGGTTCGGGCGGTCGTCTGATCGGCGGGGTGGAGGCGGGAGCCGCCGATTTGGCTCCTGGTGGTCCAGCCAACAGCACGGGTATCACCTACTCCAGTTGTGCCGTGTCCCGGGTGCTCCGGCAGAACTCCAGGCTTCGCCGGATCCGGGAGCGGTCCTGGGCAGAGCTGCCTTGGGGGTAGTCTGTAGCCTAAGTCACTAACGCACCGTGTGTTCTGCCTTTTCCCCTCAAGTATCTTGACAAGGCTGAAGCCGCGGACTATTCTGGAAGGTCTCCATCCCCCATCTCCTTGGGCCAGAACCAGATATGAGTCCTTTCGGTCGCAAGAAGCGCACGGTTGGCATCGACATCGGCAGCGGCCTCATCAAGCTCGTGGTCATCGACCACAGCAAAGGGGAACCGGAGCTGGTGAAAGTGGCGATCACGCCCATCCTCGCCAATGCCATCGTCGAGGGTGAGGTGATGGACCCCGGAATCGTGGCCGACGCCATCCGGGGCCTGTTCGTGACCGCCGGCGTGAAGCAGAAGAACGTGGTGGCGGCCGTGGGTGGCCGGGACGTGATCGTCAAGAAGATCCAGATGGACCGGATGAAGGAGAACGATGCCCGCGAGGTGATCCGCTGGGAGGCCGAGCAGCACGTGCCGTTCGACATGGAGAACGTGGAACTCGACTTCCAGATCCTGGACCCCGCCGGCGAGGGCCTGCAGATGAGCGTCCTGCTCGTCGCGGCCAAACGGGAGCTGGTGGAGAACAAGGTATCGCTCCTGACGGACGCGGGGCTCATCCCCGACCTCATTGACGTGGATTCGTTCGCCCTGCACAATGCCTTCGAGATCAACTACCCCGACGCGATGCAGGGGATGGTTGGGCTGCTCAACATCGGCCACGAGGTCACCAACATCAACATCCTCGAGGACGGTGTGCCGGTGCTCACGCGGGACCTGGCCATCGGGACGCGGCGCTTCGGCGAGGATTTGCAGCGCGAGCGCGGCATGACCTCGGACGAGGCCGAGAAGCTCCTGCAGTCGTCCGAGCGCTCGCCGGTGCTGGACCCGTACGTCGAGAGCCGGGGCGAGGAGATGGCCGTGGGCGTCGAGCGGGCCGCGGCGTTCCTCCAGACGTCCAGCCGTGGCGGGTCGGCGATGGCGAAGATCTACACGTCGGGTGGGGGCTCGCGGATCCCCGGGCTCGCCGAGGTGCTGGCGGCGCGGCTGGGGGTTCTGGTCGAGCGGGCCAACCCGATCCAGAACATCAAGGTCCGTGACGGCGTGTTCGAGTCGCTGGCGGTGGACGAGGTCGTGCCGCTCTTGATGCTCCCGGTCGGCCTGGCGCTCCGGGCCGCGTAGACTGGTGCAGCGGGGTCTCCCGTGATCGAGATCAATCTCCTCCCCGGCGCCAAACGGCGACGCGGCGGGAAGGGTATGAAGCTGGCCCTCCCCGACATCAAGTCGCTGCTCGGGGCGGTGAAGGACCCGTGGCTCATCGCGGGGGTGGTGTCGTGGCTGGTGGTGCTCGGCGCCATGACGCCCCTCTTCCTGCGGAGCCGGGGACAGGTGGAGGCGCTGCGTCCGCGCCTCGAGAAGGCACTGACCGATTCGGGGCGCTACGCCGGGCTCGTCAAGGCCAAACTCGACTACGAGAGGGCACGCGACTCCGTCGTTTCGCAGATCAACGTCATCCGCGACATCGACAAGGACCGCTACATCTGGCCGCACATCCTCGACGCGGTGGCGAAGGCCCTGCCGCCGTACACCTGGCTGGACGGTCTGCAGATGCGCGCCTCCGAGGGAGATACCTCGTTGGGGGCGGGGTTCCAGATCAGCGGCAAGACGGTTGATCTCCAGGCGTTCACGCGCTTCCTCCGGAACCTCGAGGACTCACCCTTCATCGAGGGCGTCGCCCACGGCGCCACCGGGCTCGTCTCCGAGGAAGGCCTTGAGGTCACGACCTTCGTGATCAACGCACGCTATCAGGTGCCGGATTCCACCCAGATCACGTTGCAGCCGCTCGCGGCGACGCTCGTGCAGGGTGTGCGTTCCGGCGGCGGCGCGAGGAGGTAGCGGGTGGCCGAGATCCTTCCGAAGGACCGGCGCGGCCAGATCCTGCTGCTGCTCACCGTCGCGGCGGTCACCACGCTGTACGTGCTCTGGCAGGGCTTCGCGCCAGTCGGCATCGATGGGGTGAAGCAGTACAACCTGCGGCGCGATTCCGTGCTGACCAGGATCGACACCCTCGAGCAGCGGGTCAGTCGAGCGAAGACGGAAGTGCGGCACGGCACGACCCAGCAACAGACCGAGCGGCTGGCGCTGTACCGGAGCACCCTCGAACTGATGCGGCAGCTCGTGCCGAGCTCGGGCGAGGTGCCGAACCTGCTGGACGACATCACGAGCCGTGCCAAGATGCGCGGCGCGAGGGTTGCGGTGATCACCGAGCCAGCCGTGGAGTCCGGCACGCCATTCGATGTGATGCGCGAGGGGTTCACGGTGATTGGCCGCTTCGACCAGGTGAGCGAGTTCCTGACCGACATCGCCAGTCTGCCGCGCATCGTGGTGCCCTACGACGTTCGGCTCGAGCGCCTCACGGGGTCGGCGGCGGACACCACGCAGCGGCGCGCGGACCTCCAGGCGTCCTTCCAGATCCGTACCTACGTGAAGTCGACGGCGGCGCCGCTTCCGAGGGCCGCACCGCCTCGGGCCACGACCCCTGCCCCCGCTCCGGCGGGTGCCGGTGCGAGCGCGGAGCCGCGCGGTGAATAGGGCCACGGTGTGGTGCGCGATGCTCCTCGGGCTCGTCACGGCCGGGTGCGGAGCGGGCGCGGCGCCGGCACCGGCGGCCGGCGGCGCGGCAGCTGCGGAGGCGGAGGCGGACGGTGGGGCGGTCGCGCCGAGAGGCGCCGCACAGGCGCGGGGCGCCCGCCGAGCGGGGCCCGACACGACGCTGCCGGTCGAGTACCGCCGCGAGGTGTTCCGCTATGGCGGCGGCCCGCGGGATCCCTTCGAGAGCGTGCTCACCACGGGAGACATGGGTCCGATGATCGGGGACCTGCGCCTCGTGGCCATCACCTTCGACGCGCGCTACGGCAACAGCGTGGCGATCGTCCGCGCGCTCAACGTGCCGCAGCCCTACCGCCTGCGCCGCGGCGACACGATCGGCCGGATGCGGGTCATCCGGATCCGGCAGTACGAGGTCGTCTTCCAGATCGAGGAATTCGGGTTCGAGCGTCAGGAAGTGCTGGCGCTCCGCAGATCGGAGGTCACGCGATGAAACGAGCCCTTGGGCTCTTGGCCCTGGCGGCGCTCCAGCTCGCGGCCGTCCCGGTGCGCACCCATGCACCGACGGGCGACGTGCTGGGCGTCAGTGTGGTTTCGGCGCCCGGCCGGGCCGAGGTGGTGGTAGACATCCGCGGAACGGTCGAGGTAGCCGACTTCGTGCTGCAGAATCCGGCGCGGCTGGTGCTCGACCTCACCGGTGCGCGTCTCGTGGGGCCGTCACTGCCCTACGACGGCATCAACCGCGCGGGCATCCGGAACATCCGCTACTCGCAGTTCCGCTCCGACGTCGTCCGGATCGTGATCGAGCTGGACGACGCGCGTGACTACCAGGTGACCCAGGAGAGCGGCGCCGTCCGGGTGGGGTTCGAGGCCGCCCAGACGTTCGCCGCCTGGCCGGGCGGCGCCGCCGCGCCCGCCGTGCGCACTGCCGACCTGCCGACTGCCATCGCGCCGGCCGCTCCGCCGCGTCCCCGCCGGGCCGACGACGTGGGGGCGACCGTGACCCCCGCGCCGCAGACCGCCCAGCAACAGCGCATCTCGGTCCGGTTCGACGGCGCGAGCATCGCCGACGTCATCGCGAACTTCGCGACCTTCTCCGGCCGCTCCATCATCACGGGCAGGGACATCACGGCCACCACGGTGACGGCCGAGATCCACGACCAGCCGTGGGACGTGGCGTTCAACGCCATCCTCGTGTCGCAGGGGCTCTCGGCCGTCGAGCTGCCCGGCGGCATCTTGCGAGTGGACAGCCGTGCGAACCTGATCAACATGGAGCAGGACACGACTGAGCCGCTGGCCACGCGCGCGATCAGGATCAACTATGCCCGTGCGGGCGCGCTCGTGCCTTCGCTCGCGCCCATCCTATCCACGCGCCCCCGCGGCGCCGTGGCGGCGGACACGACGACGAACTCGCTGATCATCACGGACCGCGCGTCGCGCATCGACACCATCGTGGACTTCATCCGGCGGAACCTGGACGTGCCCCCGCCGCAGGTCGCGATCCAGGCGAAGATCATCTTCGTGAACCGGTCGGACCTCGAGGCCATCGGGCTCCGGTACGACATCGGCACCACCTCCAACTACTTCAACAGCGTCATCCTGAGGGACTCGACGGGCGCGCGGACCCCGGTGGCGGGCGGTACCAGCACGTCCCCGTTCAACGTGATACTTGGCGGCAACGCGGTGGCCGCGGTGGCCAACGCCAATTCGGCGGTCCCCAAGGCCTCTCTGGAGCTGATCTACACCACGATCCTCGGCCGGTACGCCTTCTCGACGTTCCTCCAGGCGCTTCAGGAAGTGACCCTGGCCGACGTGCAGGCCGAGCCTCAGATGACGGTCGTTGACAACCAGGAGGCGACCCTCTTCGTGGGCCAGCGGACGCCGATCCGCATCGTGGACGCCGGTTCGGGCGCCGGCACGCCCGCCCGCGCCTCTGTGACGATGCAGCAGACCGGCATCAAGCTCGTGGTCACGCCGCACGTCGTGATCGGAACCCGCGAGATCCTGATGGAGCTGCACGCCGAGCGGTCGTCGATCGACATCGCCCCATCGGCGGACGTCGGCGGCATCTTCGGTTCGCAGGAAGGCACCACGACGATCCTGGTGCGGGACGGCGAGACCGCGGTCATCGGCGGGCTCACTGTGACCGAGGTCACGGTGGGCCGGAGCGGAATCCCGTTTCTTATGGACCTGCCGGTGATCGGCCGGCTGTTCGGGTTCAGCACGAGCAAGGAAACGCGGCAGGACCTCCTGATTCTGGTGACGCCCCACATCGTGGACGACAGCGCCAGTGAAACGACACCGCGGCGGTAGGTTCGAGATCCGATTCCTTGCCCGCGCCCTCGCGGTGGCCGGCACGGCCGTCGCGGTGTCGGTGTGCGGGGAACAGGCCCCGTGGGGGGGCACCACCGGGCCGGTCAACGTGAACGACGCGACAGGACCGGTGATCACGGTGATCGCGCGGCCAGCGTCGCTGTACTTCGGCGCCGGCGACACCATCCGGGTGCTGGCCAAGGCGGTGGACCCGTCCGGCATCGCGATGCTCGGCGCCCGGCTGTTCGTGCTGGACACCGTGACGCAGCGCCCCGTGACAAAGGCGGGGGACTCGACTGCATACACCAGCCGCCAAGTCACGCGGCAGGACTCGTTCAAGGTCGTGGTGCCTGCGAGCCTCGCCCCCGGCGCGTACCTCCTGCACGTCTTCGCGGTGGACAGCAGCGCGGCGCTGAATGACAGCACGTCGGAGGCCCTCGCCGTCACCGTGCGCGACGTGCGGCCGCCTACTGGCTCCTTCGTCAGCCCGGTGCCCAATACACAGGTCGTGGCTGGGGACTCGGTGCAGGTCCAGTTCCGGGCCCAGGACCTCACCGGCGTGGACTCGGTGACGTTCAGGGGATACAGCCTGCGGGGTAGTGCGTCGCTCGGCACTCTCGACACGGTGCTGCGGTTCCAGAAGAAGACTGCACGGTTCGCTCCGGCTCGGACGGACACGACGGTCACCCGGAACCTGATGGCGGCGGCGGACTCGACACCCGAGACCGTATACCTCGAGGCAGTCGTCTGGGACGTTGGCGGCAACCGGACTCCGGTCATCGATTCGATCCAGATCGTGGCCGGTCCGTTAGTGCGGGTGAGTGCGCCGGTGGCGGGTGTACGGCACGCGGTCGGGACGACGCTCAACGTCACGGTGGCGGGCTCGGATCCGCATCTCTTGACTTACGTGGGGTTTGTTGCGACGGGGGTGGAGGCGCGGGCGGACTCGGTGGCGGTGAGCCCCGCAGCCACGAGCGCAACACGGATGTTGGCGTGGGCGGTGCCGGCAAGTGCGGCGCTTGGGGCGGAGACGGTCACGCCCTTTGCGCGGAACCAGGTGGGGCTGCGGTTCACGGGGGCCCCGGTGGTACTGAGCTTCGCCGACGCCGTCAATCCGACGGTGACGATCGACACGCCGGCCGTCGCCCTGTATCCGGTGGCCAGCGGCGACAGCGTCTACGTCCGCGTCCACGTCGGTGACAACCGTGGCGTGACGCAGGTGGTGCTCACGGGCACCGCCCACCGCGGCAGCGTGGCGCTCGGCACCGACACCACGGTCACGCGGTTTGTCTCGAAGACCGTGAGTCTTGCGCCGGCGCAGGATACCGTCATCACGCGCTACCTGCTGCCCGTGTTGACGAATTCCACGTCTGAGACGGTGATCATCACGGCCACGGTGCGGGACTCGTCGGGCAACACGTCGAGCGATACGGCGTCGATCCGGATCGTCGGCGGCCCGGTGATGAGCGTCGTGCGCCCCTCCGCGGGCGCCACCACGTCGGTGGGCAAGAGCATCATCATCGAACTGCGCGGCGTGGACGCCAACGGCGTGCGCCTGATGGGCTGGCGGACCACGGGCGTGTTGGTCCGGCAGGATTCCGCCTTCTTCTCGCCGGTGAGCGGCAACCTGGCCGACACGGCCACGTTCACCGATACGCTCATAATCCCGGCGTTGACTCCGCTCGGGACGTTCACGGTGACGGCGTTCGGCCTCGACTCCCTGGGCGACGTGTCGGGGACGGTCTCCGGGGTGACGGTGACGGTCCAGAGCAGCGCGGGCGACGTCGCGCCGCCCGCTGTGCGCTTCCAGGTGGACCGCCGAGTCGAGATCGACGACAGCGTGACGGTCATCACGACCGACGCCGGCGGCATCAGGAACGTCGGCTTCCGCGTCACGACGCTGGACACCACCAGGGTGCTGCGGTTCGACACGCTCGGAGCAAACCTTGACGGCACGCTCAGCGACGTGTCGCGGACCTTCTCGCTCAGTCTCCCGGACACCCTGCGCTATCCAAGCCAGGTGATCGTCCGGGGCTACGGGACCGACTCGACCGGCAACAAGGGGTTCTCGGTGGTGGCCGAGACGCTCACGGTTGTCGCCGGCAAGACCTACAGCCTGCCGGCGGGTTCACAGATCGCCGACGCCATCTACAACGCACGGCGCCGTGAGTTGTACCTCTCGAACTACACGCAGGACCGCATCGAGGTCTTCAGCCTTGCCAGCAACTCGTTCGTGGCGCGTATTCCGGTCGGCTCGCGGCCTTGGGGCCTCGCGCTGTGGCCGCGGGCGACCTCGGCGAGCGCGACGGACACGTTGTATGGTGACACGCTGATCGTGGCGAACTCCGGCGGAACGAACCTTTCGATCGTGGATGTGAGGCCGACCGTTCGGCGGGAGGTGCGCCGGCACCAGTTGCCGAACTACAGCGTGGAGAAGGTCAAGACCGTCACCAACGCCGCCGGTGGGTCCAACCTCGAAATCACCGTTTACGATTTCTCCGACAGGCCCCAACATGTGGCGGCGGTCTGCCGCGCAGCCGGCGCGGCACCGTGCGATAGCGTCATCGCCGTCTACTCCACGACTCCGACCAGCGGGCAGTCGTTTCCGGGCCAGGGGTACCTGGCTTGGGAAAACCTCTCTCAGACAGGCACACCGTCCGGGAAGGGGCATTTGTTCTGGGAGCAGGCGAACGTCCAGGCGGCTGGCAGCCAGGACACCATTCAGATTATCTCGACGATGTACAACGGGTCCGGCGGGACGGCGTTCGACACGATCATCGGAGCTGGTGCCGGGATGATCCTCGACCCCGGTCGGCTGGTTTTCCGGGACACGACGTTCGTCCGCAATTCCGGCAACTTCCTGCGCGTTCTGGTCGGTGAGGGTGGTGGCGGCCTTTCGCTTGCCCGGGTCATGGCGTACGATGGCGCCCGCGGCAGATCCACCACGCGCGGCGTGTCCGCCGTCATAGCCGGTGTGACTCTTAGCAACGTGGTCCAACGGGACACCGGGATCACCGCCGCGGGGTTGGTCCAGGACTTCATCGGCAACCGTGCGTCAAGCGTTACGGCTGTGGCGGCGAACTTCAACGGCTCAACGAACCTGGTCCGCGCCGACTCGATCTACGTCTTCGACAACACACTGCGTCAGTCTGGAATACTACAGGTGAGCGGTGCGGCACACGGAATGGACGTGGCACCCTCGCACGTGTTCAGTGCCAACGCTCGGGGTACGAACACGATCCCGGGCGACGGCGACGCGGATGCGCGCATCGTGTTCGCGGCGCGGCCGGATTCCAGCATCGACGTCTTCGACACCTACTTCTTCGGCCGCGTGACCGACACAGCCACGGCCGACGTGCCGATCCCGATCCGGAATGCACTCGTCGGCGCGGTGCGGGTCACACCGGACCTCGGCGGCACGGTCCTAACCGGGATCACAAACCAGGGTTTGGTGGTCGTCCGCTTGCCGACGCTCACGAACCCGTTCATGGCACCGGCGATCCCGATACCCACCGTGACGCTGCCCGGGACCGCCCCGGTGAGGCCTACCCGGCGCACCCGCGACCCGAGCCCGCCAAACGAGTGATGGGGCACCAGCAGGGAGCCTCGCGCGAGCCCGGCCGCACGGTCGGGCTCGCGTGCTGTGGGGAAGGGGCCGCATGATCCGCTTCACGACAGCCGGTGAGTCCCACGGCCGCGCCATCGTCGCCATCCTCGAGGGCGTTCCGGCGGGCCTCCCGCTGGCGGCGTCCGACATCGACGCCGACCTCGCGCGGCGAATGCTGGGCCACGGGCGAGGCGCGCGGATGAAGATCGAGTCGGACCGCGTCCAGATCCTCTCCGGGGTGCGCTCAGGTGAGACCATCGGCTCGCCCATCACGCTCGTGGTCGAAAACCACGACTACGAGAACTGGCGCGACGTGATGGCGGTGGAGGCGTCGGCGGAGCCGCCGCGCCGCCGGTTCAGACGCCCTCGTCCCGGGCATGCCGACCTCGTCGGTACGCTGAAGTACGACCGGCGCGGCGTGCCGGCGGCTTCGTCCGCGCGAACAACCGGGCGGGTGGCCGCGAAGGCGGGATCACGACGGGCGAGCCATTGGTGGCCCGCCACGGCAAAGGCGCCGGCCGAGCGGTCGGACGTCACGGCTGTGCCGGCGATGGCGGTGATCGCCGAGGCGATGGCCGCGCTCGTCCTCGCCGACGCCTACGCGGAGAAGTTCGGCGGCGACGTTGACGGCTACCTCGCGCAACTCGACGCGCGGCGCGCCGGGTGGCGGGACAGTGAGTAAGCGCCACGTTCTCCTCGTCGGCCTGCCGGGTTCCGGGAAGACGACCGTCGGCCGCCTCGTCGCCGCAATGCTGGGCGCGCCGTTCGTGGATCTCGACGCGGAGGTCCAGCGGCGGGCTGGGAAGACCATCGGGCGCATCTTCCAGGAGGACGGAGAGCCGGCGTTCCGCTCCCTCGAAGCCGTTTGCGGACGAGACATCCTCGGTGGCATCGCGGCGATCGTCGCGGCCGGCGGGGGATTCTTCGAGGACGCGGCCAACCGGCTGACGGCGCGCGCGAGCGGGATCGCGATCTACCTGCGGGTGGAGCCGGGGGCGGCGGCTGCACGGCTCGGGGACCGCGCGAGCCGCCCGCTGCTCGAGGGCGCTGAACCCGCTGTGCGTCTGGCGGAGCTGCTCCTCAAGCGCAAGGCGGGCTATCTCGCGGTGGACCATGTGGTTGAGACGGACGGCGTGACCGCCGAGCAGGTGGCGCGCAATGTCGTGTCGCTTGCCCGGGGCCACGCGGGCTGGTAGACTCAGCGCCCCGTACGCGGCGGGGCGAACGTATCGGAGGATGATGGGCGGCAAGGGCACGCTCGTGGTCGTCGAGTCGCCGGCCAAGGCGAAGACGATCGGCAAATTCCTCGGCAGCGGCTACACGGTGAAGGCGACCGTGGGCCACATCCGGGATTTGCCCGAGCGGGGGCTCGGCGTGGACGTCGCGGCGGACTTCAAGCCGACGTTCGCCACGGTCAAGGGCAAGGCGAAGACGATCACGGAGCTGAAGAAGGCGGCGAAAGAGGCCGCCCTGGTCCTGATCGCGACCGACCCCGACCGCGAGGGCGAGGCGATCGCGTGGCACGTGGCGGACCAGATCAAGGCGGACCACGTCGGCCGCGTGCTGTTCCACGAGATCACCAAGGACGCCATCCGGCAGGCCATCGGACAGCCCACGGCGATCGACGAGAAGAAGGTCGAGGCGCAGCTGGCGCGGCGCATCCTCGACCGGCTGGTGGGCTTCAAGGTGAGCCCGCTCCTCTGGAAAGCGATCAAGACGGGCCTATCCGCCGGCCGGGTGCAGACGGTCGCGCTGCGGCTCATCGTCGAGCGCGAGGATCAGATCCAGGGCTTCGTCCCCCAGGAATACTGGAGCATCACCGCACGCTGCGAGCATGGCGGGCAGGGATTCGACGCCGATCTCCACAAGGTCGGCCGCCACAAGCCCGACATCCGCTCCGAGGCCGATGCCGCCCGCATCGTAGAGGAGGTGGACGGCCGGCCGTTCGTCGTCACCGATCTCAAGCGGAAGGAGCGGCGCAAGCACCCGCAGGCGCCGTTCACGACCAGCACGCTCCAGCAGGAAGCGGCGAAGCAACTCGGGTTCAGCTCGCGTCAGACGATGCGGCTCGCGCAGCAGCTCTACGAAGGCGTGGAGCTGGGCGACGAGGGCTCGGTGGGCCTGATCACGTACATGCGGACCGACTCGACGCGCGTGGCGCCTTCCGCGGTCGAAGGCGCACGCCGCTACATCGCCGCGCAGTTCCCGAAGGCGTACCTGCCGTCGTCGCCGAACCTGTACGGATCGAGCCGCAACCGGCAAACGCAGGACGCGCACGAGGCCGTGCGGCCGACCGACGTCGAGCGGACGCCGCAGGCGGTGGGGCGATACCTCACCAAGGACCTGCAGCGGCTCTACCAGCTGATCTGGCGGCGCTTCGTGGCTTCGCAGATGGCGCCGACGGTGTACGACACCACGACCGTGGACTTCGCGATCGGCCGCTTGCTCTTCCGGGCGACGGGCTCGGTCATCCTGTTCGACGGCTACCACCGGCTGTACCACGAGGCGCGCGAGAAGGGCGAAGGCCGTACGCTCGAGGACCTCGCGCCGCTTCCGCCGCTCGCCGTGGGAAACAAGGTCGCGGTGCGCGCCATCGTCCCGGCGCAGCACTTCACGGAGCCGCCGCCCCGCTTCAGCGAGGCCTCGCTGGTGAAGGAGCTGGAGCGACTGGGCATCGGACGGCCCTCGACGTACGCGCAGATCAGCAGCACGCTGCTGGCGCGGCGCTACGTCTCGATGCTGGAGAAGCGGTTCCGGCCCTCGGAGTTGGGCGTGACGGTCGAGAAGCTCCTGATCCCGCGGTTCCCCGACATCTTCGACGTCGAGTTCACGAGCCGGATGGAGACGGAGCTCGACCGGATCGAGGACGGGGAGCTGGACAGGCTCCAGGTCCTCAACGACTTCTGGAAGCCGTTCGAGAAACGGCTCCTCGCGGTGCGGCCGGAGGAAATGGTCGGCGAGGTCCACGATCTCTCGAAGATCGCGGCGGAGAAGTGCCCCGAGTGCGGCAGCCCGGTGGCGCTCAAGACGGGCCGCTTCGGGCCGTACGTGGCGTGTACGCAGGTGAACGACCCGGCGTGCGTCTACAAGAAGTCCCTGCGCCAGCAGCGCGCGCCCGACCGGCCGACCGACGAGATCTGCCGGGAATGCGGCGCCCCGATGGTCATCAAGACGGGCCGCTTCGGCGAGTTCCTCGCCTGCACCAAGTACCCCAAGTGCAAGCACACGCGCCCGATGTCCCTCGGCATCAAGTGCCCGAAGTGCGACACCGGCGACCTGGCCGAGCGGCGGTCGAAACGCGGCCGCACCTTCTTCGGCTGCGTGCGCTACCCCGCCTGCGACTTCACCGCGTGGACCCGGCCGGCGCCGGTGACGTGCCCGCGCTGCGGCTTCGTGGGCGCGGAGGCCAAGCAGTCGAAGGAGAAGGAGGCGTTCCTGAAGTGCCTCAAGTGCGGGACGGAGTTCTCCCCGGCGGAACCGCCGACCGAGAGCTGACGGCCACCGTCCTCGGCGGCGGGCTCGCGGGATGCGAGGCCGCCCTGGCACTGGCCGAACGGGGCGTGCGGGTCACCCTCGTCGAGATGCGCCCCGCGCACACGACACCGGCGCACCAGACGGATCTCCTCGCCGAGTT
>Ga0315287_10001456_pt1 | contig 21841 bp, 23 predicted proteins | sample YL17G11_0_MG_FD_205037 | JGI IMG/M metagenome (GOLD analysis project Ga0315287, IMG submission 205037) | Sediment microbial communities from Yellowstone Lake, YNP, Wyoming, USA - YL17G11_0 | ecosystem: Environmental > Aquatic > Freshwater > Lake > Sediment | place: USA: Wyoming | collected...
CGGCACCGCCCAGCGCCTGGTCAGGCCGAGAGCTTCGCCACCAGCTCGCGGACCGCCGCGGCCGAGTGGTCGAGGGCTGCCTTCTCCTCGTCGCTGAGCGCGATCTCGATCACCTTCTCCATCCCACCGTCACCGAGGACCACGGGGACGCCGACGAACAGGCCGTCGATGCCGTACTCGCCCTGAAGGTAGGCCGCGCAGGGCAGGATCCGGCGCCGGTCGAGCAGGATCGCCTCGGCCATCTCGACGACGGAGGCGGCGGGCGCGTAGTAGGCGCTCCCCGTCTTGAGGAGGGCCACGATCTCGGCCCCGCCGTTGCGGGTCCGGTCGACGAGCGCCGCGATCCGCTCCGCCGTCATCAGCTCGGTGATCGGCACGCCGCCGACCGTGGAATAGCGCGGCAGCGGGACCATCGTGTCGCCGTGGCCGCCCAGGACGAAGGCGCGGACGTCCCGCACGGAGACGTCGAGCTCGGCGGCAATAAAGAGGCGGAAGCGGGCCGAATCGAGGACGCCGGCCATCCCGATCACGCGCTCGCGGGGGAAGCCCGAGGCCTGCATCGCGACGTGGCACATGGCGTCGAGGGGGTTCGTGACGACGATCATGATCGCGTCGGGGCTGACGGCAGCCGCCTGCTTCACGACAGAGGCCACGATCCCGGCGTTCTTGGCCATGAGGTCGTCGCGGCTCATCCCGGGCTGGCGCGCCAGGCCCGAGGTCACGATGATGATCTTGCTGCCGGCCGTGTCGGCATAGTCGTTCGTGCCGGTCACCCTGACGTCGTAGCCGACCACCGGGGCGGCCTCGGCAAGGTCGAGCGCCTTGCCCTGCGGCAGCCCCTCGACGATGTCGACGAGGACGACGTCCGCGAGGCCGGTCTCGATGATTCGCTGGGCAGTCGTGGCACCGACGTTGCCGGCGCCGATGACGGTCACCTTGGGGCGCGGGACCTGCTTCATGGGGGCTCCTCCGCGTTGCGGCTGGGATGCGGCCGGGTTGCGGCCGGGTTGTTGCCGCGCATTGTAAGGAGCCCGGCCGGTCAGTAGGTGACCAGGCGCACGGGGGTCAGCGCGAAATCGCGGGTGTTCCGGGTCAGGATCGCGGCGTTGTCCGCGTGAGCGGCCGCGGCGATCAGGGCGTCCGCGAGGCCGAGGCTTCGACCGATCGCGCGGGCCTCGGCGCGCCAGCGCCCGGCCAGGAGGGCGGCATCGGGGCCGGGCTGGATGAACTCCACGGGCTCCAGGAACGCCGCGAACCGCCGGAGGTCGCGGACACGGAGACCGGAGCTGACCTCACACACGACGATCTCGTTGACGATCGGCTCGTCGCCCTCTGCGAAGACCGCCTCCCACCGAGCCTCCGCCTCGGGCAGGCCTCTGAGGAAGTCGATCACGAACGCGGAGTCAGCGAGGATCCGCACGTTCGTCCTCGAGATCGCCCTCAGCAACTCGGCGCGAGCTCGTCGCCCTCGGATGAGGGTAGCCGTCGGGAACGGTGCCGACCGGGATTGGGTCCGGTCCGGGGTTTGTCTCCTCCGCCCTAAGGCCTCGGACCCATTCGACGACCATGTCGGACGTGGCCCAGTACGGGTAGTCCTCCTTCTTCAGGATCCCGAACGAGCGGTCCCAGACCTCCTTCAGGTGGTCGCGTCGGACTCGAGCCTGGACTGCCTCCGCGACGTAGCGGCTCCGGTTCCGGGGCCCCGCGATCCGGTCGACCTCGGCGACAAGCTCGGGCGGAAGCATGAGATTCGTGCGCACAGCCATGCGCACAGGATGGCCCACATGCATGCGCACGTCAACTGGCGACCGAAAGCCCCGGTCCGCGGCTGCAATCACGTCCGACTGCCCTGCGGGACCCTCGGTGCGGATCGCCCGAGAGACACCGCCGGCGTCCTTCGGCGCCGGCTACCCCCGGGGCCCCGGAGCGCGGTGCGCGGCCGCGCCGGACCTTCGCGGCAGGACTGTGGACCAACGGTACGGCTGGTCGTAAGGTATCGGTGTGACCTTTAGGTCGCACGTGCTTCAGGCGTGGCCGGTGGGTCACGCGCGCGGAGGAAACGCCATGACCTCGCCCGCCCAGAAGGTCGCCGGCCGCATCGCCGTTGGCATCCTTCTCGTCGTGCTCGCCGCCGGCAGCGTCCTCGCGACTGCGGCCACCCTGCCCGCCACCGCCGGTCCGACCCTCGCCGAGCCTGCCGCGACCTCTTCGCCCAAGGCCGAGAAGTCGCCGAAGCCGGACAAGTCGCCCGACACCGACGAGGCGGACGATGCCGACAAGGCGGGCGATCCCGACAAGGCGGACGATGCCGACGGGACGCCGTCAGCCGCCAACCTCGCGCGGATCGTCGAGCGCCTGGCCGCCGCGAAGATCACGACCACTGCCACGGAGCTCGCCGCGCTGGCGGCGAACGTCGGCGTGGGCGGCGCCGTCCGCGTGCTTCGCCTTGCCAAGGCGTCCGGCAAGACGCCCGCCGACATTCTCGCGCTCTTCGAGTCCGGCAAGGGCTGGGGCGTCATCGTCCGCGAGCTGAAGCTCGACATCGGCCCCGGCGGCGGATCGGTGATGGGTACGGGTGGCGGCCACGACAAGGCCCGGAAGGCGGCCGACCGGGCGGCACGTGCGCAGGCAAAGGCCGCCCGTGTCGCGGCCCGCGCCGCCCGCGCGGCCGAGCGCGCCAGGCAGGGGGCCGGCTCGGGCGACTGACGCCGCGGGCCGGCCGGGGGCTGTGCCATCGCGGATGACGCGCCGCCGAAATCTCGCGTGATGCCCTGCTGATGCGGCCGAGGGCATCGGGGCCCGCCATTCCCGCGCCGTTCCGGTGTGAGCCGCACCGCGGCCGGCGGAGGGAACCTGACCGCCCTACGCCTCGTCGAGAGCGCCCAGGAGGTCGTCGATGAGATCGCCGGCGTCCTCGATGCCGACCGAGAGGCGAACGAGCGCCTCCGGCACCTCCAGGGGCGTCGCGGCGACGGTCGCGTGGGTCATCACCGCCGGCACCTCGATGAGCGACTCGACGCCGCCGAGGGATTCCGCCAGCGTCCAGAGGCGGGTGCGCTCGGCGACCATGACAGCGCGATCGCGCGCCGACCGTCCGTGGCGCCCGCCGGCCGCCGGGACGAAGCTGATCATCCCGCCGAACGCAGGCGCCCCGTCGGCGCCCCCAAGGAGCATCTGGCGCGCGGCGACGTCAGACTCCGGGTGCGCGTGGCCACCTTCGGTAAGCCCCGGATAACGCAACCACACGATGTCGTCGCGGGCGGCCAGCGCCCGGGCGACGGCGAGGGCGTTCGCGCTGTGGCGTTCGACCCGCAGGGCCAGCGTGCGCAGCCCGCGCAGGACCAGGAAGCAGTCCTGGGGGCCGGGGACGGCGCCCATCGCGTTCTGCAGGAACCGCAGCTCCTCGGCGACGGCTGGGTCCGCGGTGACCACGACCCCGCTGACCGTGTCGCTGTGCCCGCCGAGGTACTTCGTCGCCGAATGGAACACGACGTCCGCGCCCAGCTGGAGGGGACGCTGGAGCACGGGTGAAGCGAACGTGTTGTCGACCACGACGAGCGGCCGCTCCCCGCGCGCGCCCACCTGCCCGGCGACGGCGCGCGCGACGGCCGCGATGTCGGTGACCTTGAGGAGCGGATTCGACGGCGTCTCGAACCAGACGATCCGCGTCCGCGGTGTCAGCGCCCCCGCCAGGGGAGCCGCCAGTCCTGCCGCCAGGTCAACGTACCGCGCGTCGATGCCGCGCGGACGCGCCACCCTCTCGAAGAAGCGGAACGTCCCGCCGTAGACGTCGTCGCCGACGACGATCTCCTCGCCCGGCGCCACCAGCTCGGCGATCGTTGCCGTCGCGGCCGAACCCGACGCGAATGCGACCCCGAACGCGCCGCCCTCCAGATCCGCGACCGCTCGCTCGAGCCGCGCCCGGGTCGGGTTCTGGGTCCGCGCATATTCGTAGCCGGCCCGCGGCCGCCCGACCCCATCCTGGGCGTAGGTCGAGGTCTGGTAGATCGGCGGGCCGACCGCGCCGGCCACCTCGTCGGGCTCGGCGCCGGCGTGGACGGCGCGGGTGGCGAAGGCGTCGGGGCGGTTGGCGCGGTCGGCGCGGTCAAGGTCGGACATGCGCGGCATTATCGCCGCTCTCCGACGTCGGCCCGGCGAACGTATCGCCGGCACGGCTGCCCGTCGCTCCCCGGGTACGACCGCTCGAAGGCGAACCCGCACTTGTCCACGAGGCGGATCGAGGCAGCGTTCGGCTCGTCGACGATCGCGACGAGGACCGGGATCCCGAGCCGGTCCGTCGCGTCGGCGATGACGGCGGTCAGCGCCTCCGTGGCGAGCCCGCGCCCATGATGGCGCGATGTCAGCAGGCACCCGACCTCGGGCTCCGGGCCCCACTCGTTCTCCGGGGGAAAGACGCCGGCGGCGCCGACGAAGTCGCCCTCCGGTCCGAGCGCCGGATCCATCACCTCGAGGATCCAGGTCGGAAAGCCAGCCGCGATCCCCTCCTCGATCCAGGTGCGGAGGTCCCGATCGGCCATGGCTCGCAGCTCGTCGCGGGTCAGCGCCGGGTCGGCGTAGTCGTGCCAGAAGCGGATGACCGCGGGATCGAGGACCAGCCGGCGGAAGAGCGTCTCGAAGTCGGCCGTCTGGTACGGCCGCAGCCGAAGGCGCGCCGTCCGCAGCTCCATGCCGGCCGACGAACCGTCAGGACCCGAGCCGCGGGTGGTGGCTCAGGTACTCGAGGAGGTCGAGCTTCGTGACGACGCCCGCCGGTCGCTCCCCGCGAATCGCGAGTACCGCATGCGCGCCGCCGGCGAGGAGCGCGAACGCCTCGTCGAGCGTGGCGTTCTCGCGGACCTTGGGGAGCGGCGGGTCCATGACCTCGCCCACGGTGCGCTCCACGATCCATGGGTCGCGGTAGGCGCGGCCGAGGAGCCCGGCTTCGCTCACGGACCCCACGAGACTGCCGCTCCGCGCTCCCTCCCGGTCTTCGGAGACGGGCATCTGGCTGATCCCGAACTCCTGGAGCCGCCCGATCGCGGCGCCCACGGTCTCGGTCGTGCGGACCACCACGACATCGGGGAGCTGCTTGCCGTGGTGGTGGTCGTCGAGGATGTCCCGCAGGGTGACCACGCCGCCGGGCGTCGGGAGCAGGCCGTTGGCCCGCATCCACTCATCGTTGTAGAGCTTCGAGAGGTAGTTGCGGCCGCTGTCCGGCAGGAGCACGACGACCACCGCGTCCTCCCCGGCGCCGGCGGTTGTCAGCTCGTGGGCCACCTCCAGGGTCGCCACCATCGCCGTCCCGCAGGACTCGCCGGCCAGGATCCCCTCCTCGCGGGTGATCCGGCGGGCCATCGCGAATGCGTCGCGGTCGGAGACGCGGACCCAGCGGTCGACCAGCGCCGGATCGAGGGTACCGGGGAGAAAGTCCTCCCCCACGCCTTCGGTCAAGTAGGGTCGGGCCGTGTCGCCCGAGAGGACGCTCCCCTCCGGGTCGGCGCCGACCACCACGAGGCCGGGACGCTGCGCACGCAGGTGCCGGGCCGTGCCCGTGATCGTGCCGCCCGTGCCGACGCTCGCGACGAGGTGGGTGATCCGGCCGTCGGTCTGCTCCCAGATCTCGGGCCCCGTCGTCGCCTCGTGCGCCCGCGGGTTCTCCTCGTTCCAGTACTGGTCGGGCTTGAAGGCGCCCGGGATGTCGCGGGCGAGGCGGGCGGCCACCGAGTAGTAGCTCTCCGGGGACTCCGGCGGGACGTTCGTCGGGCAGAGCACGACCTCGGCGCCGTAGGCCCGCAGGATCGCCTGCTTCTCGGACGACTGCTTGTCGGCCATGACGAAGATGCAGCGGTAGCCCTTGAGCGCCCCCGCGATCGCCAGCCCGTGGCCGGTGTTCCCCGACGTGGGCTCGATGATCGTCCCGCCGGGGAGCAGGAGGCCGTCCCGCTCGGCGGCCTCGATCATGGGCAGGCCGATCCGGTCCTTGACGGAGCCGCCGGGGTTGAACGTCTCGAGCTTGGCGAGGACGAGCGGCTGCTCCTCCAGCGGGCCGATCCCACGGGTCAGGCGGCTGATGCGGACCATGGGCGTGCGGCCGACGAGGTCGAGGATGGACTCGGCGTACTGCATGGGCGGGAAGTATCGCACGGGACGGGCCCGGCTCCTGCCCGGTTCAGGCTCTCGGGCGGCCCAGGAGGAGGCCCGTCAGCCACGGCCACCGTCGCGGTCGACCCGGGGGGTCGACCGTCGCCGGGTAGATCTCCGCGACGACCGGAGCGAGCAGCTCCTCGAACCGCCCGGCGGCGCGCCGCGCGAGCGCCAGCTCGTCGCGACTGCCCGGTTCCGGAGTGCCCGTCCAGCCCTCGCCGACCAGCTCCGCCATCGTCGTCGGCGGGAGGATCCGCGTCGCGAAATGCTTGCCCCGGTAGAGCACCTCCGTGCCGGCGACCGCGAGCGGGACGATCGGGGCCCCGGTCCGCAGGGCGATCACGAAGGCCCCCAGGCGAAACGGCGTCGGCCGGTCCGGCGGCCCGCCGATCGTGCCTTCGACGAACGTGGAGAAGACGCCCCCCCGTTCGAGGACGGCCCGGGCGGCCGTGACGTGGACTTCGATCCCGACGCCGCCGCGCCAGACCGGCAGCACGCCCCCGACGATCCGGAGCAGCCGCTCCTTCCAGCGCCGGTCGAAGCCGGACGGGCCGCTCCCCAGGGTCCAGACGCGCGGCTCGGCGGGAACCGCGTCGAGGGCCAGGAAGGGGTCCATCCAGCCCCGGTGGAGGGCGGCAAGGAGGAGGTAGCCGCCGCCGGGCGGGAGCTGCTCCCGACCGCGCGCGTCGACGCGGAACCCGAAGACGCCGACCAACAGGACGCGGGCAAGCCCGCGGATCAGACGGTAGACGAACCCCGCCCGGATCGCGGGCGGCTTCCCGAGCCAGTCCAGGCCCTCGCGGACGTCCCGTCGCGACCGGCGAATCTCGTCGGGTCGGATGTTCGCGTCGGCCCGTCGCCGCCGCGGCCCGGTCACCTCGGGGGCGCCGTGTCGGGGGACGGGGGGTCCAGGAGCGCCTCGGCGGGCGGGGCGTCGTCGGCCGCCGCCCGGGCTCCGGGCCGGTGGCGCCAGGCGAGGATCGCCAGTGCGCCGAGGACGAACGCCGCGCTGATGATCGAGGCCGTCGCGATCCCCCCGACCGTCCAGTTGTTCGAGCGCAGGGGCTCCAGGAGGAAGCGCGTCGTCCCGTACCAGACGAAGAAGAGCAGGGTGATGTCACCCGGCCGCAGCGTGCGGACCCGGCGCGCGACGAAGAGCAGGACGATCGCGCCCAGCGCCCCGGAGATCGACTCGTAGAGGAAGAGCGGCTGGAAGTGGGCGTCGATGGGCGTCGTGCCCAGCGGCGGGCAGGCCCACGTCGCCGTCCGGTTGACGCAGGAGATGGGGATCCCCCAGGGCAGATCGGTCGGCGGCCCGTAGAGCTCCTGGTTGAAGAAGTTGCCCCAGCGAGCGACGGCCTGCATCACGAGGAGGCCGGGTGCGACGCAATCGGCCCAGACCAGGAAGGGCTGGCGCTTCCAGCGGGCATAGAGGTAGGCGGCCAGGAAGCCGGTGATGATCCCCCCGTAGACGCCCAGCCCGCTGTAGGGGGGCACGACGATCGAGAGGAGATCGTCCTTGTAGCGATCCCACTGGTCGATCACGTGGTAGAGGCGGCCGCCGATCAGCGCCGCAACCGCAACGATGACGAACGCGTTGACGAGGATGCCGGTGTCGAGGCCGCGCCGGCGCGCCTCCCGCTCCACGACGACGAAGGCCGCCGCGAGGCCGATCGCGTACATGACCCCGTACCAGTAGACGGTCAGCGGACCGATCGAGAGCGCGATCGGGTCGGGAGTCCAGTCGATCATCGCCGGGAGTGTAGCGGTGGTCGCGCCGAGGCGGCGTCCGGGCGGCGTGCGATACTCCCGGCCGCATGAACAACGAGTACGTCTGGTGGATCCTGGCGCTCCTCCTCGCCGGCGGGGGTATGGTCGCGTTTCTCGCGCTCGGGCGCGTCCCGGAGATCGGGGACGAGCCCACCGCGGAGCCCTCGGAGCCGGGCCGCGTGGCGCACGAGTCGGCCGCCGCGGAAGCCGCCGGCGGGAACGCTCAGAGCGCGCCGCTGAGCACGACGGTACCCGGGCCGGGGGCGCCCTCCTCGACGAGCGACACGCCGTAGAGGACTCCCGGCGGCAGCTTCGCCGGGAGTTCCACGTCGCCGGCCCACCAGGCCACGTCCCCGGCACCCCACATCGTCCCCAGGTCGAAGCGCGACCCGCCGACCTCGACCCAGCAGCGGTACTCCGACCCCCGTGGCGGCGCGCCCAGGCCCGTTGCGCTGACGATCATCCGGCCCTCCGAGGGCGAGAGCACGAGCGTCCCGGCGGCCGTTCCCGCCGAGTCGACGAGGACCACCTCGCGGGCGTCGCCCGCAGCGTAGAGCCCGGCCGTCTCGCGGGTGATCTGGTCCAGCGCGAGCGCGGGGTCGGCGTTGCCGTCCGGCGCCGCCGTGCGAACGAGAAGGGCACCGCCGAGCAGGCCGACGACCAGCGCTGCGGCAAGCGCAGCCACCCACCCGAGCGGGGCGCGGCGGCGCACAGCGGGCACCCCTGGAATGCGCTCGGCGCCGCCCGGCGCCGGGTCGGCGGCCCACCGTGCCGGCAGGGGCCCGGTCGCGTCCCGCGGCACGCCGGTGGCCCGGACGAACGCGAGCGTCCGCTCACGGAGGGCGGGGTCCGGCGCCGCGGCCAGGATCGGCCGCAGCAGCGTGTCGGCCCGCCGCAACCGCGCCAGCTCCTCGAAGCAACGGGGGCACCCCGTGAGGTGCCCGACCACGGCCGCCGCCTCCGGCGTGTCGGCCGCCTCGAGGCGGTCAAGGCCACCCGGCTCGACCGCGGCGAGCTCCAACACCTCGCGCACGTCGCGGTGGTCGCTCATGCGTCCCCTCCGCCATCATGCTGCCAGAGCATCTCCGCCGAGTCGGCGGATGATTCGCCGACCGGGACCGGGGCGAGCCCCGGGCCATACGTATCGGCCAGCGCGCCGCGCAGTCGCGCGAGCGCCCGCCGCGTGCGCGTCTTGACCGTCCCGAGCGGCCACCCCAGCCGCCCCGCGATCTCGCTCTGGCTCAGCTCGTCGCGATAGGCGAGGAGGATCACGTCGCGCTCCGGCTCGGGCATCTCCGCGAGCACGGCGTTGATCGCGGTGCGCGCCTCGGCCGCTTCGAGGACCGTCACCGGGTCGCCCGCGTCGAACCCACCCTCGGGACGCTCGCCCCCGGCCGCCCGCTCCAGCGCCTCGTCGGCCGAGCCCTCGTCCCCGGGCCGTCCGAGCACGACCAGCTGCGGCCGCCGCCCTGCCGCGCGCAGCCGGTCGATTGCCCGGTGGCGGGCGATCGTCCCCAGCCAGGCGGCGAGCGACCCGATCGCCGGGTCGAAGCGTTCGGCGCGGTTCCAGAGCGTCAAGAAGACCTCCTGCACGACGTCCTCCGCGACCCCGCGATCGCCCGTGAGGCGCAGGGCGGTCGCGTGGATCCCCGGCGCGTAGCGGTCGTAGAGCGAGGCGAGGGCGTCCTCGGAGCCGGCGGCCATGGCCGCTACCAGAGCGGCGTCGGCCGGGGGTGGCGTGGATCGCCCGTTGGCCATCACTACGACCCGGAGGGCACGTCGGTTTTCGCGTCGTCGGCGCGGTCGCGCAGGACCGGCAGCGGGCGACGCTCGAACGGGGTCGAGAAGACGATGTCGGTCTCGGTCCGAAAGACGTGACGCGTCGTCTGGACACGTCGGACCACCCGCTCCAGGTCGGCCGTGTGGCGCGCCCGGATCTTGAGCAGGTAATCCCCTTCGCCGGCGATCCGGTGGCAGGCCTCCACCTCCGGGATCTCCGCGAACGCGTCGGTGATGTCGTCCGCGATGCTGCCCGGCGCCTGGGTGACCCACATGAAGGCCAGGACGCCGAGGCCGACCGCCGTCGGGTCCACCTGCGCCATGTAGCCGCGGATGATCCCCCGTGCCTCCAGCTTCTTGACCCGCTCGTGCGCCGACGGCCCGCTCATGCCGACCTCGGCGCCGACCTCCGCGTACGAGCGGCGCCCGTTCCGCTGCAGGATGTCCAGGATCCGCGCGTCGATGTTGTTGATCTTTGGTTCGCCGGCCATATGGTACCAGTACGTTAGGCTAGGTGAACTTGACGCCCATCATTCATTAGGTTACTATCGCTCTCGACCCGCAACATCGCGGGTATCTGGCACAAATGAACGGAGGTACACGCGATGGTCATCGCGACCGTGCTCGGCCTCCTCGCGCTCTTCTCCTTCCTCAGTATCCTGCTGAGCGGCGACGACGAGCTCCCCGAGGTCAGCCCGCGCGACCAGCTCCCCGTGTGGGCCATCTTCGGCCTGCGCTGACCCGCCCACCGGGGCGACGACGACGCCCGGATCACCCATCCGGGTGCGCCGGTGGGCATAGCGTAGCGACCCGAGGCCCCCGACGCCGGGGGCCTCGTCGATTCTCCGCACGCCGCCCGGGGCCGCACCCCGCCCTGCACGGTCCCCCGCCCAGCGGTCGGGCGCCGCGGGCCTACCACTCCCCCGCCGAGCGCCGCCTCGGATCCGGGTTGAGGGTCCCGGCCGGGAGGTGCGCCTCCAGGCAGGTCGCGCCGGCGGATCCGACCACCGCGTCGTGCTCGGTCTCTGCCGGCAGGTCCAGGCGATCGCCGACGCCCAGCGCGACGAGCTCGCCGCGCCGCGGCAGGCCGAAGACGATGCTGCCCGCGACGCAGACCAGCACCTTGTCGTAGCCGTGGGCGTGCGGGGCGTAGACGTCGCCGGGCCCATTCGCCCAGGACGCCGGCCGAAGCCCTTCCGTGCCCAGCCGGGCGGCGAGGTCGGCGGCACCCATCCGTCAGCCGGCGACGCTGACGCCGATGACGCGGCCGACCATGTAGGTGACGATCGCCGCGGTGGCCCCGATGCCGACCTGCCGCAGTCCCGAGAAGACCAGGTTGCGACCGGTCAGCAGGCTCACCAGGGCGCCGAGCAGGAAGAGCGCCGCCATGCTCATCCCGAAGCTCACGAGGAGAACCATGTCGCCGCTGCCGAAGAGGAACGGGATGACCGGGATGATGGCCCCCATGACGAACGCGAGGAAGGAGCCTCCGGCGGCCGACCACGGCGAGCTGATCCCGGCCTGGTCGAGCCCCAGCTCCTCTCGGACCAGCGTCTGGAGGGCCACCTCGGGATCCTGGAAGATGTGCTCGGCGAAGCGACGGGCGTCCGCCTCCGGGAGCCCCTTGGAGCGGTAGATCGCGACCAGCTCCTCGAACTCCTCCTCGGGGATCGCCGCCAGCTCGGCGCGCTCCAGGGCGATCTGGCGCTCCAGCACCTCCACCTGCGAGCGGACCGAGATGTACTCCCCGGCCGCCATCGAGAAGGCCCCGGCGAGGAGCCCGGCGATGCCCGACAGGAGGATGAACGACGGCTCCGACGTGGCGCCGGCGACGCCCATGACGAGCGAGAGGTTGCTCACGAGGCCGTCCGACGCCCCGAAGACGATCGCGCGGAGCGTCCCCGCGCCCCCCCGGTGCCAGTTCTCGGCCTTCGTGATCTCGGCCACGCTCGCCGCGACACGGCCCCGCCGCTCCGCGTCGACGGCCGTCGCCGCGCCCTCGTCGCCCGTCGGAGCCTCCGCCAGCCGACGCCAGGTCTCCGCGTGACGCCGCTCGTCGGCGGCCATCGTCGCCATCGTGGCCGTCATCCGGACGCTCGGTGCCGTGGGCGCCTCCCTGGCGTAGCGCCGCTCGTCATTGCCCTCCAGGGTCCGCACCAGGTCGCCCACCGCCCGGGTGCCGAGAAGGCGCGCGACCACGAGGATGAAGCGCATCCGCGGCCCGGGTCCGCCGGGCGCCGGAATGGCCACCCCGGCCTCGCGAAGGCGCCCCTCCCAGACCTGGGCGTGGCGCCGCTCGTCCGCGGCGATCGTCTGGAACGCCTCCGCGCGGTGGGGATCGCGTTCGATCCGCGCGAGGCCGTCGTACAGGTGGATGGCGTCGCGCTCCATGCGAAGCGCGGCCGACGTCTCCCGCAGCGCGGCGGGATCGAGGAGGGGGGGCGTGGTCATAGACCGATCTTACGCGGGCCAACCCCAGTCGCGGCGACCCCCGCGTGCTAGAGTGCCGGCTCTCACCCGGTCGGGGGGAGGCAAGGGAGGTTGCACCCATGGAGCAGCCGCGCAGGCTCATGGTGATCGTCTACCAGGAGCACGAGACGGCCGTCCGCGCCTTCGAGAAGGTCCGCGAGCTCGATCGTCAGGGTCGCATGCACGTCGAGGACGCCGCCGTCGTGCAGGCGCACGACGACGGCCGGCTCGAGGTCGTGAGCACCCACCGGCATGCCGTCAAGAACGCGGGCAAGGCCGCCTTCTGGGGACTCCTCCTCGGCGGGGTGATGGCCGTGCCGGTTGCGGGCTTGCTCATCGCCGGTGGAATCGTCGGCCTGGGCTCGCGCATGTCCGACAACGCCCGGGAGAAGGCCTTTGCGGAGCGCGTGTCCGCCCTCCTCGTGCCCGGCCGGTCGGGCCTCTTCGTGACTGGTACGGCCGGGTCTGCCTCCGCTGACGAGCTCATCGCAGAGCTCGCGCCGCTGGGTGGGGAGCTCGCCCAGAGCTCGCTCCTCTCGGAGACCGAGGAGAAGCTCCGGCGGGCGCTCCGGGAGGCCGGCGAGACGGCCGGCGATGCCGCAGAGGACGCACCAGCCGTCGACGCCTGAATGTCGGCCGTGGACCTGCCGCCGCTGCGGTACCTGCCCGCGGCCGATGTCGTCGCCTGCATGCCGGCGCTCCCCGAACAGCTGCGCCTGGCGGAGCGGACGCTCATCGGGCTGGTCGAGGGCGCCGAGCTTCCGCCGAAGATCGGCGTCCACCCCCGTCCCGCGGGGTCCTTCGCCCACGCGATGCCCGCCTACCTCCCCGGCGCACCTCACGACGGCAGCGCCGATCTCGCCGGCGTGAAGTGGGTCGCCGGCTTCCCCGACAACGTTGTCGCGGGCGTGCCGGCCCTCCACGCGCTCGTCCTGGTGAACGATCCTCGCACGGGCATCCCGGTGGCGATCCTCGACGGCGGCCCGATCACCGCCGCGCGGACGGCGGCGGTCTCCGGTGTCGCGATCGCCCGCTGGGCGCCGCCGACGGGCGGGCGCCCTGCCCGGGCAGCGATCGTGGGGGCGGGCGTCCAGGGCCGGGCCCACCTGCCGGTGCTCGGCCACCTCCTGCCCGGGGTCGAGGTCGCGATCCACGATCGCGACGCCGCGCGGGCGGCCGTCCTTGCCGCCGACGCCGCCGGCGTGCCCGGGATCGGCGGCGCGCGCCCCGTCGCGGACCCGCGCTCAGCCGTGGAGGACGCGGACGTCGTCGTCACCTGCGTCTCGTTCGGGCCCGTCCGCCAGGTGATGACCCGCGCCTGGTTCGCGCCCGACACGCTGATCGTCGCCGTCGACTACGCCACGTCGGTCGCGGCGGAGGTCCCCCGCGATGCCGCCCTCTTCCTCGTGGACGAGGAGGGCCAGTTCCGGGCCAATCGCGAGGCCGGTCTCTTCGACGGCTACCCGGACCCGGCGGCCGTGCTGGGCGCCGCGATCCGCGACGCGACGCAGCGCCCGCCCGCTGGACACGTCGTGGTCACCCACCTCGGCGTCGGCCTCGCCGACCTCGTCTTCGCCGCGGCGATCCTCGCGGCCGCGTCCGAGCGAGGCCTGGGGATCGTGCTTCCCCGCTGAGCCGGCGCGCCGGGCTCGCCGTTCGGGCACACTGCGCGGCACCGGCCCGTCGCCCGCCGGTGAGGAGGAGAGAGAGCCCATGCGCATCGTCCGCCGCCTGCTGGCGGTCCTGGTGGTCCTGGTGCTCGTCGTCGCCGTCGTCGGCGTGACCGCCGTCGGGGGCCTCCTCACCTGGGTGAACGGGAGAGCGCAGCCGCAGCTGAGCGGGACGCTCCGGGCCCCGGGGCTCGCAGCTCCGGTCGAGGTGATCCGCGACGATACGGGCATCGCCCACGTCTACGCCGACACGCCCGACGACCTCTTCTTCGCCCAGGGGTTCGTGCACGCGTCCGAGCGGATGTGGCAGATGGAGGTCTTCCGCCACATCGGCGCCGGCCGCGTCAGCGAGCTCTTCGGGAAGTCCCAGCTGGACACCGACACGTTCATCCGGACGCTCGGCTGGCGCCGCGCGGCGGAGCGCGACCTGGCCGCTCTCGACGCGACCACGGTCCGCGCCCTGGAGCGCTACGCCGACGGCGTCAACGCCTGGCTCGAGCAGAGCCGGGGCCAGCGCGGGCTGGCCTTCGTCGTGGCGGGCCTCCAGTCCGGGAAGGGTGGCGGCCTCGGCGGCTACGATCCCGAGCCGTGGACGCCGCTCGACACGGTGACCTTCGGCAAGCTCCAGGCCTGGTCGCTGGGCGGCAACTACGACGCCGAGCTGTTCCGCCTCCTCGCCGACGCGCACCTGGGCGACCCGGCCCTGACGGACCTCCTCGTCCCGGGCTATCCCGCCGGCGCGCCGACGATCACGACCACCAGGGATCTCGTCGGCGCCGCCGCCACGGCGACCGGCGCGCCGACGACCCCGGCCGTGGGGGCCGCCGCGATCGACGATCGGCTCGTCGCCGGGTTCACCCGCCTGGCGGCGATCGGCGACGGGATCGGCGCGCTCGCCGGCTTCGACGTGGGCGCGTCCGCCCTGGGCCACCCCGGGGTCGGCTCGAACAACTGGGTCGTGGGTCCCGCCAAGAGCGCCACCGGGAAGGCGCTCCTCGCCAACGACCCGCACCTGGGCGTCCAGCTGCCGAGCATCTGGTACATGAACGCCCTCCACTGCCGCGTCGTCTCGGTCGCCTGCCCCTACGACGTGGCCGGCGTCTCGTTCCCGAGCGCGCCCGGCGTCATCCTGGGCCACAACGCCCGGATCGCCTGGGGCGCCACCAACACCGGCCCGGACGTCCAGGACCTCTTCGTGGAAGCGCCCGACCCGGCGAACCCGGCCAACTACCTCTACAAGGGCTCGTCGGTGCCCTTCACGACCCGCCAGGAGACGATCGCCGTCGCCGGGGGCGACCCGGTGACGATCACGGTGCGCGAGACCGTGCACGGCCCGATCCTCAACGACGTGGTGACCGACCTTGCGGACGCGACGGCGCTCTACGCGTTCCGGTGGACGGCGCTCGTCGAGGAGGACGACATCGTGGGCGCGTTGCTGAAGGTGAACGTGGCCACCTCCTTCGAAGAGTTCCGCGACGCCTTCCGCGACTACGTGGCACCGGCGCAGAACTTCGTCTACGCCGATGTCGACGGCAACATCGGGCTGCAGATCCCCGGCCGGATTCCGATCCGGCCCGGCGGCGACGACGGCCGGCGGCCCGTTGACGGCTCGTCCGGCGACCACGACTGGACCGGCTACGTGCCGTATGGCGAGCTCCCGGCGCTCTACAACCCGCCGGCCGGGCTCATCGTCACGGCCAACAACAAGCCGGTCGACGCCGCCTACCCCTACCATCTCGGGGACGAATGGGATTCCGGCTGGCGCGCGACCCGGATCCGGCAGCTGCTCGACGCCGCCGCGACCGACGGCGGGGTGACCCAGGACGACCTCTCCGCGATCCAGAACGACACCCGCCTCCTGCGGGCCGACGACCTGGTCCCCGCGCTCGTGGCGGCCGACCCGACGACCGCCGACGGCCGCGAGGTCCGGCGCCTCGTCGACGGCTGGAACGGCGCCTGCGACCTCGACAGCCGCGGCTGCTCCGCCTTCGAGGTGACCGAATGGCGGCTCCTGCGGGCCCTCTTCGACCCGTGGCTGGGGACGCTCGCCCCGATGTACATGGGCACCGATCCGTCGCGCCTGGCGCTCCGGGCGGCCGTGGCGGACGCCGCGTCGCCCTTCTGGGACGACCCCGCCACGCCGTTCGTGGAGACGCGCGACGGGCGGATCGCCGCCGCCCTCGACGATGCCGGCGCGGAGCTGCGCCGCGCCGTCGGCGACCCGTCCCGGTGGGCCTGGGCGCGCGTCCACACGACCACCTTCCGCGAGCAGACACTGGGCCGGAGCGGGATCGGGATCCTCGAGGGGCTGTTCAACGAGGGGCCCTACGGCATCCCGGGGACCAACGACGCCGTGAACAACGGGAACACGAGTCTCGGGGCCTGGTACCCCGACCCGGACGAGCCGGACGCCACGCCCGGCACCCTGTTCGACGCCTTCACGATGACCAACCACCCGTCGTATCGGCTGGCGATCGAGCTGACGCCCGGCCGGCTCGACGCCGCCCGGATCATCATCAGCACCGGCCAGGGCGGCAACCCGGGCGGCCGCCACTACAGCGACCTGGTGGACGACTGGATCAGCGGCCGGACCGCCCCTCTCCCGTTCACGCGCGACGCCGTGGAGGCGCGGGCGTCCACCCGCCTCGTCCTGGAGCCGTGAATCGGGTCGGCGCCGGGGCCGGGGCCCGCCCGGACCGGCGGGACGCGCTCCGGCCGTCCGTCCCGACACCGGTCGCGGCGGCCGAGGCCCCCGGCACCGCCGACCTCCTCGTCGTCGGCGCCGGCGTCATGGGCGCCTGGACCGCGTTCTGGGCCCGGGCCGGCGGCGCCGGGCCCGAATCCGACCGCGGCGGCGACCGGTCGGTCACGCTGCTCGACGCGTGGGGGGCGGGCCACCTGCGGGCCACGTCGTCCGACGAGCACCGGATCATCCGGAGCGCGCACGGCGACGACCCCTTCTACGCCGGCTGGTCGCGTCGGGCGCTGGCCCACTGGCAGCATTTCGAAGAGGAGTGGCAGGTCCCGCTCTTCGTCCGGACGGGCGTCCTCTGGTTCGCCGCGACGGAGGAGAGCTGGGAGGCGGATTCCGAGCGGACGCTGGCGCGTCTCGACATCCCGACCGAGCGCCTGGCACCCGACGAGATCGCCCGGCGCTGGCCCGGGATCGACCCGGCCGGCGTGGCCTTCGGCCTCTTCGAGCCGGCGGCCGGCTTCCTCTGGGCGCGACGGGGGGTCCAGGCCGCGGTCGCGGCGTTCCAGCGGGCCGGCGGGACCTACGCCCTCGCGGGCGTGCGGCCCGGGCGCGAGGCGGGCGGGAGGCTCCTCGACGTCGTCGACCAGGAGGGCCGCCGCTGGGGCGCCGAGACCTTCGTCTTCGCCGCGGGCCCCTGGCTCCCGAAGCTCCTCCCCGACGTCTGCGGCCCGCTCGTCACGGTGACCCGCCAGCCGGTCTTCTACGTGGGCCCCGCCGCGGGCGACGCGCGCTTCGGTGCGGGGGCGATGCCCGGCTGGTCGGACGACGCAGGCGGCTGCTACGGGATCCCGGCCGCGGACGACCGCGGCTTCAAGATCGGGATCGACCGGGTGGGGCCGCGCTTCGACCCGTCGAACGGCGAGCGCCTCCCCGATCCCGACGACCTTCGCCTCGCCCGGGCATTCCTCGCCAGGCGCTTCCCGGACCTTGCCGCGCGGCCCGTGCTCGAGGCGCGCGTCTGCCAGTACGAGTCCACGCCCGACAGCCACTTCGTCATCGACCGCCACCCCGCCTGGGAGAACGCGTGGATCGTGGGAGGCGGCTCGGGGCACGGATTCAAGCATGGGCCCCGAATCGGCGAATACGTGCTGGGTCGAATCGACGGCCTGGCCGAGGGTGCCCAGGACGGCGCCGCCGAGGCCCGCTTCCGGGTCGGCCCCCGGGACGCCCGCCGGGGAGCGCACCTGGCCTCGGACACCATGGCGGAGGGCTGGGAGCTGTTCTGACACGCGACCGGCATGGGCTCCCTCGTGCGGGCTCAGGCCGACGCCGCCAATCCGCTGTGCGATGATCGCCGCCACGACGTGGGCCGACCTCCATGAGCCAGCCCGGCGGACGCCTCGAATGGAGAGATCATGCGGCGCCTGATCGACTTCTACCGGCTCCAGATCCAGGTGATGCGCACGTGGCGGCCCAGCAGTGGCTCCCGCGCCCGCCGCATCATCGCGACGCTGATCGTCAGCGCCATCTCGTTCCTGGGTGCTGTCTTCCTCACCCCGGGCGTCTCGCTGGAGGCCGGCTCCCGGCCCTTCCTCGTGGCCCTGGGGGCCGCGCTCGTGCTCGGCGTCCTGAACGTGCTGATCCGTCCCGTCTTCATTGCTGCCTTCGCCGGCGTCTCGGTCATCGCGGTCGTCATCGCGACGCTGGTCTTCCAGGTGGTGTCGTTCCTGCTCCTGCCGCGGCTGATCCCGGAGATCGTCGTGAACGGCCTGCTGGCGGCGCTCGTCGCTTCCTTCATGTACGCGTTCGTGAACACGATCCTGACCGCGATCTTCTCGATCAGCGACGACGACTCGTATTTCGGGATCCTGATCCAGCAGATCGCGGCACGGGGCGAGGACGTGGTGCGCACGGACAAGCCCGGCCTCGTCGTCGTGCAGATCGACGGGCTCGCCCACCCGATCCTGGTCCGCCAGATCCGGGCCGGCCGGGTCCCGCACCTCTCGTCCTGGGTGCGCTCCGGCCGCTACCGGCTCGCGAGCTGGGAGGCGCTCCTGCCACCGACCACGCCGGCGAGCCAGGCCGGGATCCTGCATGGCAACAACGACGGCATCCCGGCCTTCCGGTGGTACGAGAAGGAAGCCGGCCGGATCATGGTCGCCAACCACCCGGCGGATGCCGCCGAGGTCGCGACCAGGATCTCGAACGGCGAAGGGCTTCTGTCGAACAACGGGGCGAGCGTCGGCAACCTCTTCTCCGGCGATGCCGTCCGCTCGTACATCACCATGGCCACGATCAAGGACAAGGGCCAGGGACTCGGCAAGAGCCAGACCTTCTTCTCGTTCTTCGCCAGCCCCTACAACTACCTCCACACGATCGTCCGGACGGTCGCCGAGATCTTCAAGGAGTACCTCCAGGCGCGGCGCCAGGAGCGCGCCGGGATCGTGCCCCGGATGCACCGCGGGATGCCCTACCCGATCGCCCGCGCCGCCACGAACGTCGCCCTGCGCGACCTGTCCACCTCGCTCGTGATCGAGGAGATGTACCGGGGCGCCCCCGTCATCTACGTCGACTACACCGACTACGACGAGATCGCCCACCACAGCGGACCCGAGCGGGGCGAGACGTTCGACGCGCTCGACGGCGTCGACAAGGCGATCGCGACCCTGGAGAAGGCCGCCGCGGCCGCGCCACGTCCCTACCGGTTCGTCGTCGTCTCCGACCACGGCCAGAGCCTCGGCTCGACGTTCCTGCAGCGCTACGGCAAGACCCTCGCCGACGTGATCCACGAGCTGATGGGCGGCGAGACGAAGGTCGAGGAGGCCACCGCCCGCGTCGAGGAGTGGGGCCAGACCAACGCCATGCTCTCGGAGATGACCCAGGTCAAGGGCGTGACCGGTGGCATCGCCCGGAGGGCCTTGCGGTCGCAGACCGAAGATGGTGTCGTGGGCCTCGGGCCGTCCGGCGAGGAGGCGACACCGGGCGCGTCGGGTCGCGGGACAGAGGCTCCCGCCGAGCGCCCCGACCTCATTGCCATCGCCTCGGGCAACCTCGGCCTCGTCTACTTCCCGCAGATGCCCGGACGGGTGACCCTGGAGCAGCTCGCGGAGGCGTACCCGGGACTCCTGGACGCCCTGTCAGGCCACACGGGCATCGGGGCGATGCTGATCCGATCGGAGGGGCATGGCTCGATCGTCATCGGTCACGCGGGCATCAACTTCCTCGAGGAGAACCGCGTGGAGGGCGTCGACCCGGTGGCGCAGTACTCCGGCCGCGCCCGTGAGGCGTTCCTCCGCCTCGACGGGATGGACTACGTCCCGGACCTCTCGGTGATCAGCCTGTACGACCCCGAGTTCGACGAGGTCGCGGCGTTCGAGGAGCTGATCGGCAGCCACGGGGGACTCGGCGGGCCGCAGACCCAGCCGATCATCATGCACCCCGCGGAATGGAACCTCGACGAGGAGATCGTGGGCGCGCCGGCGGTCTACCGCCAGATCCGCCGCTGGGCGGAGCGCCACCTCGACCATCGTTTCGGGAAGGACGGGACCGCGCCGGTGCTGCCGATGCCGCCGGGAGCTCTCCCGGGATCTGAGAGCGTCACGCAACCGGCTGCCAGGGCGACGTCGGCCTGACCCCGCCGCCGGGCGACCGCTATCGAGTGTCTGCGAACGGGTTCTCGACCACCACCGAACCGTACGTCGCGCCATCCGCCAGGTCCTCGCTCGGGACACGTCGACACCCGGCGACCTCGGCGGCTCGGAGGATCAGGGCGTCCCAGATCGAGATCTCCCATGCCCGGCTTCCGGCAATCGCCGAGGCAACGAGCGAGCTGTCGATCGCGACCACGGGCAGGGCCGCCAGCTTGGGAGGGGCGTCGCGCGAACGCTACCCCACGAATTCCACGATCAACCGGCCGTCCTCGATCGTGACCGGGTAGACGGCGAGCGGCTCGTCGGCGGGCGGGTCCAGCGGCTCGCCCGACACGAGGTCGAAACGGGACAGGTGGAGCGCGCAGGTCAGGCTCCCCGCGGTGAGGAACCCGCGGTCCAGCTCGAAGTACTCGTGGCTGCAGATGCCCTGGACGGCGTGGACGGTCCCGCCGACGTTGACGAGCAGGAGCGGCTCGGTTCCGTCCACCCAGGCCATCTGCATCGTCCCGTCGGCGAGGTCCGCGACGAGGCCGCAGTCGATCCGCCGGCTCACGCGGTCAGGCCGCGGGCACGGCGCCGGCGCCCAGCGAGTCGGCCCATTTCGCCTCGAGGAGCTCCCACAGGCGCTCCTGCTCGGCCTCGAGCGGCACGCGGGCGACGACCGGCTCCAGGAAGCCCAGTGTGATGAACTTGCGGGCCTCGTCGGGGGTGATCCCGCGGCTCTCCAGGTAGAAGAGCTGGGCCGGGTCGATCGGTCCGACCGAGGAGGCGTGGGCGGCCCGCCGACAGTCCGGCTGGTCGATCTCCAGGCTGGGGACCGTGACCGAGCGGCTCTGCTTGTCGAGGAGCATCCCGAACTCGCCGAGGAAGCTGTCGGTCCCGCGGGCCGACCTCTCGATGGAGATGAGGCCCTTGATGTAGGCCCGGGCCCCGTGCTGGAGGACGGCCTTCGAGAGCAGGTTGCCGGTGGTGTCCCGGCCCACGTGGCGGGTGTAGGCGGTCAGGTCGAAGAGCTGGTCGCGGCCGCCGAAGATGATCTCGACCTGCTCGACCTCGCTGCCGTCGCCCTCGAGGCGGTTGTCGATCCGGGAGCGGACGACGCGGCCGCCGAGCTGGGCGATCGCGAAGCGGAGGGTGGCGCCGGCCCCGATCCGCGCGGTCCGCTGCTGCAGGGCGGTGGTGCCCGAGGGCAGGTCCTGGATAGAGGCGAAGCGCAGGACCGCTCCCGGGCCGAGGTCGATCTCGGTCGTCGTGCCGAACAGCGACTGGGGCACCGGCTCGCCCGCGGCACACCCGATCGGCGGTCCCGAGGGCACGAGCTCCTCGACGAGTGCCGCCTCGGCGCCCTCGTCGAGCCGGATCAGGGTTCGGGTCAGGAGCGCCCGCTCGGGCACGCCCGCTGCCCAGCGAAGCACGATGGGGCGCTCCAGTCGAACGCCGGCCGGGACATGGAGATGGACCCCCTGGCTCCAGAAGCCGCGAGAGAGCCAGGCCAGCTTCTCGTCGGCCGGGAGGGCGGTGGCGGTGAGCGCCTCGCGGACGCTCGCCGCGTCGCGGGCCAGCGCGGCGCCGAGGGTTTCGAGGGTCACGCCCCGCTCGGCGAGGCCGGGCGCGAGGGCGAGACGCACGACGGCGTCCTCGCGCAGCTCGATGATCCCGTCCGC
>Ga0315287_10001457_pt1 | contig 21835 bp, 16 predicted proteins | sample YL17G11_0_MG_FD_205037 | JGI IMG/M metagenome (GOLD analysis project Ga0315287, IMG submission 205037) | Sediment microbial communities from Yellowstone Lake, YNP, Wyoming, USA - YL17G11_0 | ecosystem: Environmental > Aquatic > Freshwater > Lake > Sediment | place: USA: Wyoming | collected...
CCAGCACCAGCAGGACCTGCCTCCAGCCCGGCGGCCGCCTGCTTTTGAACCGCTTGATGACATTGACAACCGCATAGGTCAATGCCGCCGCGGCCAGGAGCGCGAGCAGGATCGCAAACGGGAATAAGCCGATCATCTGATAGAAAATAACACCCGGCTCAATTTTTGCAAACAGTCTTCACGGCCTTGAAAAATCATCACTAAATATTTCTATTTCTTTGCCTGCGGTTTGCCCAGGGTCTCCAGGAAGGGCGGGTGCGTTTCAGAGTATTGGTCGAAAAATTCGCAGCGGTCTTTGATCTCGACGCTTTCGGTCCGCACATTTACGTCCAGCGCCTGGAACTTCTGGTCTTTGAGTTCGAACTTCGGCCACTCCGGCAGGCCCGGGCCGTTGGGGTCTCCGGTCCTGGCGAAATTGGTCCAGTAGCCCATCATAACTTTTGATAATTTTTTCCGGTCCTCAAGGTCGTGTTTGTAAAAGAGCATGCGATAAACCGCGGAATCGACCTCGTTGAACACGAACGGGATCTCCATGGAATGGATCGCGCCCAGGTTTTTGATGAACCGGATGCGGTCGTAGTCAAAGCGGTAGAGATAGGTCCCGGTTTGATGAGACGCCGCTGCGGCCAGTCCGAGGTAGGTCGGGCAGATTATGCTGAAGTCGGAAGCGATATTCCCGAAAGCTTTCCCGGGCCGGTCCCGGTATTTGCTCAACGGGTAGAGTTGAAGCATCTGGTTGAGTTCGTCGTCGGACAGGCCCAGGCTGCTCTGGAGCATGTAATTGTATTGATCGGGCTGGGTGCGGTTTAAATCTCCAAATAGGAAAAGCGCGGCGTCAGTCTCGTCCCGGTTGTATCCCGCCAGGAGAGGCACATGCGAGTAATTGCCGTTGCGGATCATTTTGAGCGGGGAGTCCGAGAGCACATGTCCGTCATGGTGCGCGACCAGGTTGAAGCCTTGTTTCAAAAAGTTGGTGGTGCCCTTGTTGATCAGCTTGAGCGTGGAAACTTTACGCAGGCAGGCGAGGTCGTCTGGAGCGCAGCCCAGCTGAGCTGAGATCATCTTTGCCTTTTCGTATCCTTTTTCCAGATCCTCGCTCGCGTTGCAGCCCTGGCTTTCCATGATCGCGTGCGAGAACAGTCCCGAAGCCAGGGGAGTCGCGAGCAGGGTGCACACCGCCCAGGATCCCGCGGACTCGCCGAAGATGGTGATGTTGTCGGGGTCGCCCTGGAAATTTCTGATGTTGGCCTTTACCCACTTGATTGCGGCCACCATGTCCAGGATCCCGTAATTGCCCGTGCTCTTGTCCGGGTCCTCGTCCCGGAGCGAGCGCTCGGCAAAAAAGCCGAACACCCCCAGCCGATAGTTGATGGTCACCACCACCACATCCCCGAATTCAGCGAGCCGGTCTCCAGGATACCCGCTCCCGCTCCCGAACAGATATCCGCCCCCGTGGATCCAGACCATGACCGGGAACTTGCCCGGCTTGTCCGGCCGGTAAATGTTAAGGTAAAGGCAGTCCTCGGACATGCCCTTCAGGCTGCTCGCGTTAAAAATGCCCACCACGGGCTTTTGAGGGCACCGGTCCCCGAAAGACACGGCGTTCCTGACCCCGGACCAGCCCGGATGAGGCTGGGGCGCTTTCCAGCGCAGTTCCTTCACCGGCGCCGCGGCATAGGGCACGCCTCGCCAGGCGCAGGCGTTGGTAAGCTTGGTTTTCATTCCCGAGACCATCCCTAATCCGGTCGGCACCGGTTGGGAGCATAAATCTTGTGATTGAGCCGGCATGGTGATCAACGTAAAAAGCATCAGGCTCAAACACACATGGAATATTTTTCTTTTCATTGCCGTCTCCTGTAAAAATCCATCTTAAGGCAATCGTTATCATCCGGCAACTTGACGGGAATGCCGCAATTGTTAACAATCTAAAGGAACAAAAGCGCTTGCATGCGAGGGGATGCTTTCAATGACAGGCTGAAGGAGATTGGATGAAAAAATATTTTATTGTCGCGATTTTATTTCTGGCAGTTGCTTCCCGGTCTTTTGGAGCGGGAATGACCGCCCACATGTACATGTCGGACGTCGCTCTCCAGAGGATTTCCGACCCGGAACTGAAAAAAATCCTGAACGACAACCGCGACGCGGTCCTGGCAGGGACCATCTTCCCGGATTCCGGCAACGGCCTGAATTATACGGTCGGCTATTCCAAGAAGGATAACTACGCGGAGGTGACCCATTGGCACCCGTTTCTGGAGGCTTACCTGAACTACATCAAGTCCAATTGCCAGCCGCCTTATTCAGGCCATTGCCGGGAATTGATCGCTCATTTCATGGGCACCGCGGCGCACAACCTGGAGGACGGCACCTCTCATTATATTTTGTACCGGATCGATGAGCGCATGGATCCGACTGGCGCAAAAACCGACATGGACATGGCGTCGGATTTCATCCTGATTGAAAAATACCGGCGCGGACCGGTGCTTCCGAAATACGTGGTCCCCTATGACGACCTGATGAACATCTTCAAGTCCATGGGCCTGAACTATACTAAACAAGGCATGATTGACGGGAACCGGGTTCACCGGGGAGCGTTGTTCGCCGAGCGCGTCATAGCACGGTCGCGCTATGAAACGATCAAGAGAAAAAATCCCTGGATAGTGGAAAACATAATCACGGCCCCGGGCGGGATCGATTATAGCGGGCAGGTGACTGCCGGATACTGGGACGCGCTCTGGCAGCGGCTGAACGGCAAAGAACCGGCGGACATGGTGCTTGCCACTTACCCGGGTTCGGGAGAACTAAACATCGACCCGGCAACCGAGCTGTTCTTGATGTTCACCCGGCCCATGCAAGGGAAAACCATAAACACCAGCACGGTGGTCTTGCAGGACAGGGACCGGAAGCCGGTTGAAACCGTTGTCAAAAGAAGCGCTGACCAGATTTCCAACCTCACCGTTTTCGCCATCATCACTCCCAAAAATCCTCTCCAGCCTGAAGAGAGCTATTCAGCCGCCCTGACCACCGGGATCCTGGACTTGAATGGAAAAGCGCTCCGCGAGAACTATTCCTGGAAATTCACGACTGCGCCGGTGAGGAAATAAATTTCAAACCAAGAGCAAGCCATGGAAGGAAAAATAAAATGGGGGATCCTGGCGACCGGGGACATCGCGAAAAAATTCGCGGCCGGGCTGAAAGTCCTGCCCGACGCCGGGCTGGTCGCGGTCGGCTCCCGGACCATGGAAGCCGCGGAAAAATTCGGCAGGCAATTCGGCATTCCCAGCTGTCATGGTTCCTACCAGGAGTTGGCGTCCGACCCGGAAGTGGATGTGGTCTATATCGCGACCCCTCACTCCCTTCACAAGGAAAACTGTCTCATGTGCCTGAAAGCGGGAAAAGCCGTGCTCTGCGAAAAGCCTTTTGCGATCAATGCGGGGGAAGCGCGGGAAATGGTCGATATGGCGAGCCGGGAAAAATTATTCCTGATGGAAGCGATGTGGACCCGGTTTATCCCCTCAATTCAGCAGGCGCAGGCCTGGATCAATGAAGGCGTGATCGGCGAAGTGCGGATGGTCGAGGCCGGTTTCGGCTACCGCGACCAGGTCGGGATCACTTACGACCCCAACCTGGGAGGGGGCAGCCTGCTGGATGTGGGAGTATATCCGATCACCATCGCGGACATCGCCTTCAAGGGGCCGCCTCAAAAGATAGCGAGCTTCGCACACGTCGCGGGCGGCATTGACGAGCAGGCGGCGATAATTTTCAGCTACGAGGGCGGCGGCCTGGCCCTGCTATCCAGCGCGGTGCGCACCAGGACCCAGGGCGACGCCTTGATCATGGGCACAGAGGGCATGATTAAGATCCACGAGCCGTTCTGGCGGAGTAAAAAGCTCAGCCTGATGGTCCCGGGAAAGGAAGAAGAACAGTTGGATGTCCCCATGCTGGGCAACGGCTACAACTACGAAGCCGCGGAAGTGATGGGGTGCATGCGCGCGGGCAAACTGGAAAGCGAAGTGATGCCGCTTTCCAAAACCCTTGAGGTCATGGTCATCCTTGACGCCATCCGCGGGCAATGGGGACTTAAATATCCCGGCGAGAGAGCTTGAAAAAAGGCTTGAATAATGCCGGTTGTTAATCTCTCGGATCTTTCTGTTTTACTTTGAGCGCGTTCCTCACCCTCTGCCTCAATTCCTCGGGTTCAAAGGGCTTGGTCAGATATTCGTCCCCGCCGTGGGATTTTCCCGCCATTTGAGCGATGGTGGTCCCTCGCGCGGTGAGGAATATAACATACGGGGTTTTGATCGATTTATCCTGTTTTAGCTCAACGCAGACATGATAGCCGATTTTTCCCGGCATCATCACATCCAGGATGATCAAGTCGGGCTGAATTTCTCTCGCCATTGCCAGGGCCTGGTTTCCGTCAGGCGCCTCAAAGACCTCGAACCCCTCGTCTTCAACGGTCGCGCGCACCAACTCCCGTATGTTTTCATCATCGTCCACGATAAGAATTTTGTGCATTCTCATGCCTCCCCGCCCGCCACGGGCAAAGTGAAAAAGAAATTGGAGCCTGCCCCCGCTTCGCTCTCAACCCCGGCCCTGCCCTCGTGATGCTCGATGATCTCGCGCACCAGCGCCAGGCCCAGGCCGCTCCCCTGCTCTTTGCTTTTCACCGCATTTTCGACCTGTTGAAATTTGTTGAATAGCTTTTCCTGCATCTCCCCGGCAATGCCCGGGCCGCTGTCCCTGACCGAAACCCTAACCATATTTTTGCCGCCCTCCGACACGACGCCGACGCTCACAAGAATCCGGCCCGACTCGGGCGTGAACTTGGTGGCGTTTGAGAGCAGGTTGGCCAGCGCCTGGAAAATACGGTCGCGGTCAGCGCGCACCATTACCGGGCGGTCCGGCAGGCTGTGTTCCAGAATTTGCTTTCTGGAAATGGCCGCTCCCGAGAAGGAATCGACGGCGTCTTTTGCCAGCCTGACGATATCCAGTTCCTGCCTGGAAAGCGCCATCTTTCCCGCTTCAAAGCGCTGCAGGTCCAGCAGGTCGGAGATCAAGCGCGTCAGGCGGTCGCTTTCATTGATGATGATTGAGAGGTATCGCTTATGGCGGTCATCGTCCAGGGTGGCCAGTTTTTCCAGAAGGATCGCGGCATAGCCCTTGATGCTGGTCATGGGCGTGCGCAGGTCGTGGGAGACCATGGAAAGGAAGTTGTCTTTGAGCTTGTCCATCCGCTCCAGTTCGCGGTAGGATGCCTCCAGCCCGACCATCTTTTTCAGCTCTTCCACTTTGCGCGCGTTCTCGATGGACACCGCGGTCTGCATCATCAAGGTCTGGAGCAATTCCATGTCCTCGCTGGAATACCAGGCGCCTGATTTCTTTTCGCCCAGCCCGAGCAGGCCGATCAGGCGGCGCTCATACAGGATCGGCACGGTCAGCACCAGCCCGGACGCGGACATCATTGCCAGGAGCGGTTCCCGGGAATGCCGGAATTCCTCCAACTCCTCAAAGTCGTTTTTCTGGAGCGGCCGTGCCGAGGACTCCAGGCTTTTGATCAAGGGGTGTTCCGGGTTGAACGGCTCAAGCTTGTCCGCGTCCCGGTATCCGGCTGATACCACGGGCAGGAACAGGCCTTGCTCTTTTTGGCGGATGAAGACCGCTCCCCGCTCGATCTTGACGGCGTCAACAACCGTGGCTAGGAGCTGGCGCAACAGTTGTTCCAGTTCAATGATGCTCACCAGGATGCCGCTCGCCCTGCGGATGGTCGCGGTGTATTCATAACGGGCGCGGAAGAATCTCCGGTCCAGCGCTCCGTCGATCCTGGTCTGGAGCGGCCGGAAGACCATGGCGATCATGAGCGTTGAGATCACGGTCGCGATCTGGGACGATTGTCCGGTGAACTGCTGCAGGCCCAGGCTGATCAGGGTGAGCAGGCCGAGGAACACCGCGATCACGATCCCGCTCACCAGTATGTAGCTCAGGCTTCTCCTGATGAAGACATCAACATCGAACAGGTTGTGCTTGGCGATCGCGTACCCCAGGCCCAGGGGGATGATGATCCAGGGCAGGAGCGTCCAGAGCAGGTTCACCCTCTTGTGAAGGACGATGTATTCAAACACGATCCCTCCGATCACCAGGAAGGCGAGCAGGAATGCGTAAATGACCACTTTTCCTTTTTGGCGGACCAGGGGGTCCTGGGAGCGGACAAAGGAAACGATCATTATTCCCAGTCCCAGCAGGCGCGTGATCAAAGAGTCCAGGAGCATGATGCTGTTGACGGTGTGATAGTATTCGGGCTTTTGGTAGGAATAGGCGAGGCCCAGCACGACCGGGAGCGTGGTCAGGATCAAAAAGAAAATAAAATATTTTCGCGCCCTGACCACGACCGGGAAATACATGCTGACCAAAAACACCGCGGGGCCCACCAGGGCGTAGCTGATCAGCGGGATTAAATTGACATGGTTGGTGGAATATTCCCCGGTGGCCACGTCGGTTATGCCCAACAGCAGTCCCAGCACCAGGAAAGCCCGGCTGGCCGGAAGATTGGGTTTGAGAAAGAACACCGCCAGGCCCATGCCGTAGAGAAAGAGACCGATCAGCATAATCACCGGAAAAATGATCAGGTAGTCGCTGAACCCGAATATTGAGACGGGGATCGCAAGCTCTATCATCCGGCCTTTCCGGTCGATCTTGTAGTTCAAGGTCGCGCCGGTTTGAGCGGAAAGGACTATTTCATCCAGCTCCTGAGCGGAACTGATCTTTTTGCCCTCAACCTCCAAGACCAGGTCCCGGGCCTTGATCCCGGCTTTGGAGCCTTCCCAGTCCGACATCAGGAACAACGAGACATAATTGTTTTTGGTCACCAGGAACCCGGGAAAGGGGCGGTTGATCCAATTGCGGGTGGTCGCCAGGCACCAGGCGCTGAATCCCAAATAAATGATCGCCAGGCACAGGACCATCAAATTCCTGGCCCGATTGTTTATGACTACTTTTATTGCCAAATTTCCTCTAACCTGTTCCCTGAAAATATCGGATGGCCATGACCTGATTTATTTCAGGCTGGGCCTTTCCTTTAAGGAATGTTTTGCCCAGAACCCGCACCGGTCCGAAAGGCCCGCGTTCCCGGTCCTGACCTCGTAGTCAAAGATTTTCATAGCCTGCGACCCGGGCGTGAATAGCGGCCAGTCAGGCAGTCCGGGGCCGTTGGGGTTCCCGGTCTTTGCGAAATTCAGCCAATATTCCTGCATGATTTTGGAAAGCTTTTTCGCCGGGACTACATTTTTATCGTTGTAAAAAATGTTGGAGGGCATGCGGTCAAAGGAATCGAATATGAAGGGCATCTCAAAGGAATGCGCGGCGCCGAAATATTTCCCCATGCGCATGTGGTCGTAGTCAAAACGGTACAGATAGGTTGGAGTCTGCTGCCCGGACGCGGCTATTAATCCATTGTAAGTGGGGCAGGCGAACACGGCGTCCGCGCCTATCATATGGCCGTAGGCCACAACCGGCCGGTTCTGATATTCGCTGAGCGGGTAAAGCCTGGCCAGTTCCGCGGCGTCTTGCGGAGAGAATTTCATGCCCTCCACCATGGCCTTCTCATAATCCTTGGGACGGACGTGGGAAATCTTCGAATATAGCTTCATGGCGTTGCCGAACTCCTCGCGGTTGCTCCCGGCCAGGAACGGCACACGGTTGTAGTTGCCGGACTCTATCATGGCGAGCGGCGTATTGCTCAGCACATACCCGTCGTGGTGAGGCATGTTGCCGTTTTGGGCCATGCCACCGGGCATGGCATCAAGTATTTTTTTGGGCGAAAGCGCGCGCAGGCATTTCAGGTCATCCAGGCCGCAGCCGATTTTTTCCGCGGTCAATTTGGCGGCCTTGTACCCGTCTTCCAGGTCCTCGCTCATGATGCAGCCCCCGCTCTCCATGATCGCCTGCTTGAACAAACCCTTGGCCGTCGGCGTAGCCACCAGCGTGCATATACTGAAACCGCCCGCGGATTCCCCGAAAATGGTAACATTGTTGGGATCGCCCCCGAAATTTTTAATGTTGTCGCGGACCCATTTGAGCGCCGCGACCTGGTCCAGGAACGCATAGTTGCCGGTCGACTTGTCCGGGTCCTCGGAACGGAGCGCGGGGCTTGAGAAAAACCCGAAAATGTTCAAGCGGTAGTTGGTGGACACCACCACCACATCGCCTTCCTGTGAGAGCCGGTCGCCCCAGTACATGGGCGTGGATGACACCCCGCCGGTATAGCCCCCGCCGTGGATCCAGACCATGACCGGGAACCCCGCTTGAAGCGGGGCCGCTTTCTTGGGACGCCAGACATTCAAGTATAAACAGTCCTCGGACATGCCCGCCTTGTTCGCAAGTTTTTCATACGAGGTCATGCCTTTCTGCATGCAGAGCGGACCGAAATTTAGCGCCTCCCTAACGCCCGACCACGCCGGGGCCGGCTGAGGAGCTTTCCAGCGCAGATCCCTGACCGGGGCCGCGACAAACGGTATTCCCCGCCACACACACGCGCCCGGAGTCTCCGAGTCCGCGCCCCGCACCTGCCCGGTAACCGTTCTCACCGGGTCTGAGCAGTTGATTTGGGCGGAAGCCCTGACTGCAAGCGAAACCATTACCAGAAGACCCAATGCCAAAACAATTTTTTTCATTTTTGACCTTCCTTTACGATTTAATATTTAAAGCCTGCCTGACTTTTTTCCGTAGTTCCGCGGGCTCAAAGGGCTTGGTCATGTAGGCGTCCCCGCCCTTGTCGGACGCGGTGTGTTCCGCGATCTGGGAGCCGCGCGCGGTCAGGAACAGCACGAAGGTCTTTTTGGTGGCCGGGTTCTGCTTGATTTCCTCGCAGACCATGTACCCGGTCTTGCCCGGCATCATCACATCCAGGATCATGAGGTTGGGCTTGATCTTCTGCGCCTTCTCCACCGCTTCCACGCCGTCCTTGGCCTCGTGGATTTCAAAACCCTCGTCTTCCAGGCTGACCCGCACCAGTTCCCTGATGTTGTCTTCATCGTCCGCGATAAGAATCTTATACATGTCTAGCCCTCCCTGTTAATTATAGGCAGAATGAAATAGAATGTGGAACCCTTTCCCGGCTCGCTCTCAACCCCGACCTTGCCGCCCAGATGTTCGACGATCTCGCGCACCAGCGCCAGGCCCAGGCCGCTCCCTTGCTCCTTGCTCTTTACTATATTATCCACCTGCTGGAATTTGTTGAAAAGTTTTTCCTGCATCTCTTTTGCAACCCCGGGACCCGTATCCTTTACCGAAACCTTGACCCCGTTTTGGCCGTCAAGCGCGGCCAATTCAATGCTGATGAATATCTTCCCCGACTCCGGGCTGAACTTGGTGGCGTTGGAAAGCAGGTTGGCGACCACTTGGGAGAGGCGGTCCTCATCAGCGCGGACCATTATCTCCCGGTCCGGAACATTTTGCTCCAGGGTCTGGTTTTTGGCCATGGCCGCCCCCTGGAAAGACTCCATGGAATTCCGGACCAGTCCGGCCAGGTCAATTTCCTTGAGGCTGAGCGTCATTTTCCCGGCCTCAAAGCGCTGGAGGTCAAGCAAGTCGGAGATCAGCCGGGTGAGCCGGTCGCTTTCATTGATGATTATTGAAAGGTAGCGGCGCCGGCGGTCTTCGTCCAGCTTTTTGAACTTTTCCAGAAGGATCGCGGCGTAGCCCTTGATGCTGGTCATGGGCGTGCGCAGGTCGTGGCTGACCATGGACAAGAAATTATCCTTCATCTTGTCCAGCCTTTCCAACTCCCGGTATGAGGCTTCCAGTTCCACCATTTTCTTCAGATCTTCAACCTTGCGGGCGTTTTCAATCGATACCGCGGTCTGGATCATGAGGGTCTGGAGCAGTTCCTGGTCCTCCCGCGAATACCAGGCCCCGGATTTTTTCTCGCCCAGGCCCAAAATACCGATCAGACGGCGCTCGTAAATGATCGGCACCGCAAGCACGACCCCGCTGTCTTGCATCATTTTTTTAATCAGTTCTCTGGCGTTGCGGCCTTCGTCCAGCTCCTCGAGGTCCGTGATTTGCAGGGGGCTGCCCCGGGATTCCAGGCTTTTCACCAGAGGATGCCCAGGTTCCAGGGGTACGATTTTTTCCGGGCTGGGGAACCCGTTGCTTGCCGCGGGGACAAATTGCTCTGGGCTGTTGCTTTTCAGATAGACCAGGCCGCGCTCGATCTTGATCGCGGAAATCACGGTGTCCAGGATCTGGTTGAGCAACTGACTGAGGTCGATGATGCTGACCAGTATGCCGCTGGCCTTGCGGATGGTTGAGGTGTAGACGTACCTTTCGCGAAAGAACCGTTTGTCCACCACCCGGTCGATCCGGTCCTTGAGCGGCCGGAAGATCATCACGATCAGCAGGGTGGAGACCACGGTCGCTATTTGCGAAGATTGTCCGGAAAAGTTTTGCAGCCCCAGGCTCAGGGTAAAAAGCACGGCGAAGAATATCAGGACCACGATGCCGCTCACCAGCAGATAGCTCAAGCTTCTGCGGATGAACATGTCCATATCAAACAGCCCGCGCTTGATGATGGCGTATCCCAGGCAGAGCGGGATTACCGCGCCCTGGTAAAAGGTGTAGTAAAAATTCATTTTCCGGGGGATCATCGCGAAGAAGAAAATGAAGATCAGGCTGGCCAGGCTGATGAGAAACCCAAGGATGACTATTTCCACCTTCTGCCTGGCCACTGGGTCCTTGCTGCTCATGTAAAAGCGCACCTGGACGGATACCGCGAAGAAAAAGGAGAGCAGGGTGAACACCAGGGAAATCCGGTCAATGATGGTCATGTTGCCCCCGCTGAAATAAGCGCGCGTGTAGAGGGCCATGATCGCGAAGAGCGCCGCCACAATAACCGCGCTGATCAGCTTGTTGCGCCTGATCGGCGCCGGGAAATTCATGGCGAACAGGGCGAAGGAAGCCGCGGACAGGGCGGGAGCATAGATGGCGAAAAAGATTTGGTGGCTGGTCACGCGCTCGCCGTTGGTCGCGAACATGAGGCCGAGCGAGGCGAAGGCCAGGAAAAAATACCAGCTCGATGCCTGGCGGTGCTTGAGAAAAATAACCAGCAACCCGGCCGCGTAACAATACAACCCGACCAGCATGGCGAGCGGGAAACAAAAAATATAATCCGAGACCGTGAATTTGGCCGCGGGGATGGTCACCCGGAGTTGTTTGCCGCCGCTATTAATGTCATAGACCACGGGCGTTCCCGGCCCAAGATGCGCGACCGTGGAGTAAAGCTCGTCACTGTCCTTCACCGGCTTGTTGTTCACGGCAAGGATGATGTCCAGGTTTCTCAAACCGGCCTGGTTGCCGGGCCAGGCGGTGCGGAAGAATGTGGAAACGTAGTTGTTGCGCAGCACCAGGAAACCGGGGAAAGACTTGTTGATCAGGGGATATGCGTTCGCAAGGCAGTAGGCGCATACGGCCAGATAAAACAGGGCCAGGGCCGAGACGATCAAATTTCTCGCCAGGTTTTTATTGCGGCTTTTATCCGACACGAATTCCCTTAATACACTCTCGATTTAAACATATCCCGACGCAAAAAACAAAGGTTTGGGGGAAAACCGCGGCTATGTGTGCATGAAAAAAGAACCAGGATTTTTCAGATCCAATGCAGCACCCCGGCAAACGCGATCAGCATGCCTGCGTTCACTGCAAACATTGCACTGATGACCGCAATTTGGATCCGTGGCTTCCAGTCATAACAATAGAGCGAGACCATGAAGAACGGGATGTAAACCGTTATGAAGACCGTGGGAGCGCCCCACCAGGGGTACACCCAGGCGAAGGCCGGGGTCTTGACCAGGAAAATCTCAAAGATCGAAAAAAACGCGGCGTTGATCACCGCGAAGAACATCCGGTTGTTGACGCCCAGGATTTTCAAGGCGGGGTCTTTGGGCAGCAGCTTGGACAGGGTCAGCCCGGCGATGGAAAACATCAGGCTGAGTTCAACGCCCACTCCGATGAGCAGCAGGAACGCGGTGCCCGAGGGCACGGTCCAGAGGGCATGGCCGGAGAAGTGCTGGATCAGGCCGTTGATGATTTCCACAAACCAGTGGACCATGTAGAGCGAAAGCCCGGCCGCGACCGGCTTCCAGTTCCGCTTCTCGATCTCGTTGGCGTAAACATAGACCACCAGCGCGAGCAGGGTGATCACGTACCACTGGAAGGGATCGCCTTTGCGCAAAATCGCCAATGCCGCTTCCGTGACTTGAGGGTTGTTAAGATTTTCCATATCATTCCTCCTTGCTCTCAATAATTTAATAATCCGAGCACTATTTGTTTTACAGATTTTACTTTTTGGTTCTTCTACCTTCCCCGCCCTTGATGGGAGGGAATTTTGAATTAGCTTGTCAACAATTTACTGCACTCCTTAAAATCTTGTCCGGGCGCAACATAAATTATTCACACGGGGAGCCTTCCGGCGCGGGAGCGGGGATGGTGGCCGCGCCTTTATCAATCAGCGTTTTCAAAAAGCAGCCGTATTGGTGCCTGACTTCCGGAAGGTTGTAGTTGATCCAATGTCCTTCATGAGTCCGGTCATCCGGCAGAAATTGGACGACCGCGGCCGTTACTTTGCGGCCGCCGTCGGACCGGGCATTCAAAGAGACCGGATAGTTAAGAGGATCGCCATAGCCCATGAGCTTCTGAGTGGTCCGGATGGACGGCATGACCACTTCCCCGGCCTGGGGCAGGCCGAGCGCCGTCGCGATCGCCTCCTGCGTGACCGGCTTGGTGTAATAATCATTATCGCCGAGGGCCAGGTAAACATTCTTGGCGGGCGCGCCCGGCAGCGGCCGTTTCCAGACCATGGGCGCGTAGGTGATGGTGTCGCAAGGCTCGAGCACGGCCTGCACCAGGCTGATCACGGGCCAGCGCGCGTCCATATCCTCGTCACGCCTGCCCCCGGTCAGCCACGAAAAGAAATAGGGCTTGGCCGGTATCTGCGTGAAGTTGCGGATCAGCATGCCCCAGTGGCCCGAAGCGCCCGCGGGGATGCTGGCGATGAACCCCGGCTCCACGCCCGACCATGCCCCCAGGATGGTGCCGCCCATGGAAAGCCCCATGGCGAAAAACAGCGACGGGTCATAATGAATTTTGTGGTCCGGCGATGCGGAAGCGTCCGTGCCCGGGCAGAGCTTCGGGTCGACCGCGAGCTTTTTCATGATCTCCAGAATCAGCGATGCGTCCGCGCAGGCCTGCCAGTGGTTGGCGACCATCACGTCCGGCCGGAAAAAATTGTAAAAGGGAAGTTCCGCGAGCCGGCCTTTGGAGGTGATCCCGCGGTAGCGCTCCGGGTTCTTGACGATCGCCATGGTCACGCCCGCGATGCCCTGGGCCGCAAAGGTCCGCGCGGGTCCCTCGCCAATCGTGAACTGGCCGTTCCGGCTGGTGATGTAATGGTCGAGGTATTCGTCAGTGGTGTCCGCTCCGCCGTGCAGATAGATGACGAGCGGGAAACCCCGGGCGGGCATTTTGCCTTTGGGCACCACCACCACGATCGGCACTTTTTCCTGGCGCTGGACGATCGGTTTGCCCTGCCGGTCATAAAAAATCTTGCCGCCCCGGGCCAGTTGCGAGCCGCGGCCGGTCTGGAACTGGGGCGCGGTGTAGCTCGATTGAAAAGCGTAATATAGTTGATGGTCGCGATAGGGCTTGAGCGGCCCGTCAAGCGGTGGCGGTGCAAGAGCGTGAACAAAATCTATGATCTTTTTCAAGCCCGCGGTTGGCTCGCCCGTGGTGTAAACAGTCGCGGCTGCGATGTCCTCAGGCGCAATGCCCTGGTCTTTGAGGAAATCCGCCAGCGGCCGGTAAATTATGACCGCGCTTTCTCCTAGCTTTCCCCCCGGAGTCTTGCCCGCGATCAGACTGGTCAATATCGGCGAGGCTTCAAGCGATGGGTCCAGGCCGCGCAAGACGATCACGGCGTAGGCGGTTTTTTCGCGCAGCACAAACCCGGGGTATGGAGACACGGCGAGCAGGTTTTTGAGCGCACCGCTCTTGTGGTCGTGAAAATAGGAATAGACAGGAACGCGCTTCCCATACTCCGGCGAGCCGGGGTCGATATTGACGAGGAAAACGGAAGAATCCGGCGCCATCGACTTCTCAACATCCGGCAGCCGCGATTTGTCGAGCGCCCCGTTGAACCTGATGAAAGCGGCTTCAGTCAGCGCGAAACCGTCAGCGCGGTCCGACACCTTCCGGTAGTGGGTGGACATCGGGTTGGCTTCGGGCACCGGAAAATTCCGGCGGTCGACTTTTCCGTCCGGGTGCCGGTGCAGATCATTGGGGTATGGGATCGCGAAATAATCGTCGGAAGGTTCCAGGGAAAAAACCATTTGCACTTTTGCCTGGAGGGAAAAAGACAGCAGGAGCAACGCAATCGCAATTCCCAGCCTTCTCATTTTATTTCTCTTTCTTGGGAGGCGCGGGTATGACCGCGACCCCGGTATCGATCAAAGTCCTAAGAAACACGGCGTGCTGGTGCTTGGTTTCGGGCAAATTGTGGTTCACATTGTGGCCCTCGTTGGTCCAGGAATCGGGAAGATATTGGAGCACGGCCGCGGTGACTTTCCTGCCGTCTTCCGACTGAACATTCTGGGAGACCGGGAAATCCAGGGGCTTTGCGTATCCCATCAGTTTTTGGTTGAGCAGGGTTGACGGCTCCACAACCGGCCCGGCCAAAGGCAGTCCCAGCGCGGTGAGCACCGCGTTCTGGGTGACGGCCTTGGTGTAAAAGTCATTCTGGCCGACCGCGAGGTAAACATTTTTAGGGGCCGCGCCGGGCAGCGGCCGCTTCCAGACCATGGGTCCGAAGGTGATGGTGTCGCAAGGCTCGAGCACGGCCTGGATCAGGCTGAGCACGGGCCAGCGCGCGTCCATCTCCTCGTCCAGCCTCCCGCCCGTGAACCACGAGAACACATAGGGCTTGGCAGGCACTGCTGTGAAGTTGCGCATCAGCATGCCCCAGTGGCCCGACGCCCCGCACGGGATGGTGGCGATGAACCCGGGCTCAACCCCGGCCCACGCCCCGAGCACGGTGCCGCCGAGCGAGAAGCCCATGGCGAAAAAGAACGCGGGGTCAAAGCGGATTTTTCCATCAGGGGCCGCGGAGACGTCGGTCAGCGGGCAAAGGCTGGGATCGACCACCAGCTCGCGCATGAGCCTGAGCAGGAACGCACAGTCAGCGACCGATTGCAAATGGTTCGCGACCAGGACATCCCCTCGCCAGAAATTGTAAAACGGCACTTCCGCGGTGCGGCCGCTTTTGCCCATTTTGCCGTAACGCTCCGGGTTCTTGACCAGGCCCATGCCCACGCCGCCGATGCCGTGCTCGGCGAAATTTTTAGCGGGACCCGCGCCCGGCTGGAACTGGTTGTCCGGGCTGAGGATGAAATGGTCGAGGAACTCGATGGAGGTATTGCCCCCGCCGTGGAGATAGATCACGCAGGGAAAGCCTTTTGCAGGCATCTTGCCTTTCGGGACCACCACCTTGATCGGGATTTTTTCATGGCGCTGCACAATGGGCATGCCGCTCTTATCAAATAAAATTTTTCCGCCGCTGAGAAGATGCGACCCGGTCCCGGCCTGGAACTGGGGCGCAACATAGCTGCTGTGGAGCGCATAGAAGGACGGGTGCTCGGCGTAAAGCGTGAGCGGCTCGTCAATTTTCAAGACCGGGTGGGATTCCACGAACTTCATGATCCTGCGCAGGGGCATGGAAGGCTCGCCCGTGGTGTAGACCGTGGCGGCCGCAACCTGGTCCGAATTGATGTTCCTTTGCTTCAGGTACTGGGACAGGGGATGATAAATTTTCACCGCGGCCTCGCCGAATGTCCCGCCCGGGTTCTCCCCGGCAAGCAGTTTTTTCAAAGCGTCCGGACTTTCCAGCGCGCCATCCAGCGAGCGAAGGACCACCACCGCGTGTTTGGTCTTCTCGCGGAGCACGAACCCGGGAAAGGGGCAGATTGCGAGCAGGTTTTTCAGGGGTCCGGACTCGTGGGTGTGGAAATGGCAATAGACCGGAACGCGCTCGCCGAAGCCCGGGGAGGTCGGGTCGATGTTGACCAGGAAAATCTTGGCGTCATCCTTGACGGACTCCGCGGGACCGGGGAGTGGAGCGCTGATCCCGGAGCTGAATCGGATGAATGCCGACTCCGCCACGCTGAACCCGTCAGCCTTGTCCGACACCCTGCGGTAGTAACGCGCGAACGGGTTGTGCCAGGGCACGGGAAAATTTTTCCGGTCAACCGTGCCGTCCGGATGGCGGCGCAAATCGCTGGGGTAGGGGACTGCGAAATAATCATCCGACGGCTCGAGCGCGAAGACCATTTCTATTTTGTCAGGCATTGTCCTTCCCTTTCACAAGCTAAATTTATAGCAGAACCTTTGGTTTTTGGCCAGCGGCAACTTGGGGTCAGACCCCAACGGCGAAGCTCGAACCCCGAAGTTGGGGTCTGACCCCAGGAGGCCTTTAAATAGTTTGATAATCCCGGCAAACTGTCCCAGAATGATTTTCAATAAAATGACCGACCAGAAATTGAAAAACGATACCGGCGCATCCATTGAACAAATACAAAAACCCGGGATCGTTAGCCAGTTGGTGCCCTGGGTCATCACCATCGCCATTTTCATCTGGCTTTTTTACACCATTGATTTCCGGAAGATGTTACAGATACTGGCCCAGGCCCGCCTGGGCGTGTTTATTCCAACCATGGTCGCGTTCGTGATCATGTGCGGCGTGGATGACACCTTCACTTACGGACAGGCTTATTCCTGGTTCTGCAGCCGGCTTACCACCCATGAAAAATTCGAGCTCAGGGTCGCACCCATCACGGTGCAGGTGATCTTCGCCCCGTTTGCCGAGGTCTTGTTCCCGCTTTACCTCTGGCGGAGGAAGAGGGTTTCGCCTGCGCACGCTATAAGCACATCAGTCTGGACCATGACCAGCGACCTTGCCGCAGGCGCGACCGCGCTCACCATCGGCGTGATCTACAATCTCGATACCAAACTCGTGCCCCAGATCAACGACTGGTGGCTCCTGGCCATGATTGTGTTCTGGGCGGTTTATTTCGGCAACATCATTTTCTGGCACTCGCCGGCCCAGCCCCGGATCGCGGCCTGGGTCGAGCGTTCCCGGGATGCGGGCGCGTCGGAGCAGGGCGCCAAAGGGATGCTGGTCAAGGCCGCGGCCCAGGCAACTCAACTGCTGCGCACATTCAGCATCGCGCGCTGGTATCATTACTTGTATATCTACTCGATCAGGCTTTTGCTGATTATCGCGGGGATTTTATGCAACTACGCGGCGCTTAAAGCCCTGGACCTGCATGTCCCCACGGCGCTTGCGGTGATCGGCATCCCCATAATTTTTTACAGCCATTTCCAGCCCATCAATGTCGGCGGCTACGGCGGGCCGCAGGCGCTGGCCATCCTTTTCTTTTACGAGATCGGCCATTGCGGGAGCAAGGAGCAGGTCGCCGCCTATTCGTTCCTTTGGTCCACCGGGTTCCTGATCGGAAGATTTTTATTGGGCGCAATTTTCATCCGAGGATTTTGGCGGAACACCTTTCCGGAAGGATTCAGCAAATGGAGGAAAGGTTCAATATCGTGAGTCAGATTTTTGGGGTCAGGCCTCTTCACTGATGTCCGAGCCGTGATGATGAGGCCAGACCCCTCCGTTCCTCGAATTCAGTCCTTCTCCACAATCGTATATTCGAAGATGCCTTGCGCGGGCACAATCTCTTCCTTGCCCTGAAATTTCAACTTCCAGTTGAATTCCACCTTTTGCCGGATGGTCGCGGGCTGGCGCATCATTTTGCTGACCGCGGGCTCCAGCCACCCCGGTATCTGGTCGCGGAAGTCCAGCACATCAAATAATTTGCCGGCTTTCATGTCAGCCTCCAGCTTGAATTCCGGGTCGTTGACAATAACCTTCACCCGGGTCGGGTATTTGCGGCCGCGGCGCGGCTCCTTGGTCCATTCCGAGGCCTGGATATCGAACTTGTCAGTGACATAAATGATCTTGTTATCCTTGATCACCATGATCCAGCTCACGCGCTTGTTTCCGAACTCAGCCGGGGCGTGATAGTCCAGGAAATGGACCGCCCAGTTGTCGCTGAAGCTGCGCAGCGCATAAAGCACCTCGGCCTGGGTGTTGAAGAACACGGTCTGCGAGGCATGGTCTATGTAAGCCCAGCCCGCGACTTTCTTTTCCTTGCCCTCAACCTTGATCGTGCCTTCCGCGCGAGCGAGCGGGGTGCTTACAATCAGGTTATACCAGTCTCCGTCCGGCGTGAAATAATGCACCGGCCCGGACCCCGGCCTCCAGGGCCCTACCAGGCAGTTGAAGGTCATGTCGGTCTCAAGCCCCGGGAGCGGGAGCCGGACATGGATTTTGGGGCAAAAGCCGTCCCATTCCGAATTGGCCATGGTCAGCCGCGGGCCTTTTTCCTCCCACTTCAAATCCTTTTGTGAAAGTATCTCCTTCCGGTAATAGCTTTTGCCGTCGCTCGCGTAATGGGTGTGGTGCGCCCCGATCTGTCTTATGGCATATCCCACCCGGGCGATGCTGTATTGGATGTACCCGCCCCCGCCGTCATCCGTGTAATAGACGAAGGTCCAGGACTCGGTGAAAAATTTTCCCTCCGGAGTGACCGGCGCCAGGTCCTTGGGCGTGATCGTCACGCCAGGGTTGATCTTGATCCCGCCCTTGAACCCGTAAATCTGCTTGACGTCCTGGGCGGTCACCAGCGTGCAAATCGTCAGGCATAGGGCCGACATCAAACATTTTTCCCAATCCTTCATTGCTCCCTCCAAGTATATATGTGTACGGGGTTTCTTGTCGAAATATCAAATTTCCTCTTTCCTCCCCCTCATGGCCGCCGTAGTTTTAACGGAGGCGGCTTGACGGGGGAGGGTGGGGTGGGGGTTGATTGATTTTAGTATTTGAAATCACCCTCCCCGCTCCGTCGCCGAGGCTATGGAGCGCAGGCTTAATCCCCTCCCATCCCATCTGAGGGAGGGGAAATATGGTTTGAACATCAGGTCGTCAGGAATTGACTATCATTTAGATTCAATTTTTTGTCAATTGTTTGGTTTAATTTGCGGCGGATCGTGATATTATCTTGCGGGAAATCGGACCATGGGAGGAAAAAAATGAGCAAGCTGGCGATCAATGGCGGAAGCCCTATAAAAAGCACGGCCTGGCCCAGGTGGCCTCAGTGGGAAAAGTCCACACTCGATGCGGTTGAAAATGTCTTCAAGAGCGGACGCTGGGCCATCAGCTCCAATTATTCGGCCAATGCCCCGCTAAGAGAAAAAGCTTTCGGGAAAGCGTTCGCCGAATTCCTGGGCGCAAAGTATTGCGTGCCGGTGACGAGCGGGTCCGCTTCCCTGGAACTGGCCATGGACGCACTGGGCATCGGCGCGCACGATGAAGTCATCATCCCGGCGCTGACCTGGTGCGCGGACCCGGTGGCAGTGGTCAACATCAATGCGGTCCCGGTGTTCGCGGACGTTGACCCGGCCACGCTCTGCATCTCGCCGGAGTCTGTGGAAAAAGCGATCACAAAAAAAACCAGGGCGGTCATCGCGGTACATTTGTACGGGAGCCTTTGTAACATTGACCAGCTATTGGATGTTTGCCGGCGCAGGAAGATTTTTTTGATTGAGGACTGCTCGCACGTGCACGGCGCAAAATGGCGCGGCAAGAGCGCGGGAACCTTCGGCTCAATCGGATGCTTCAGCACCCAACACACCAAGCTTTTGGCCGCGGGCGAGGGCGGGGTCGCGGTGACCAACAGCCTGGAACTGAAGACCCGCATCGAGCAATTAAAAGCCAACAGCAGGAAATATATCGATAAGCCGGCTCCGGGCAAGCTTGAGATCGAATGGTCGGGCGAGATCATGGGCGGCAACTACAGCATGACCGAGTTCCAGTCCGCGATCCTGCTCGACCGGCTGGGCCGTCTCGAGGAACAGACTTTGAAGCGCCAGGACAACGCCAAATTCCTGGACGATGAGCTGTCTTCAATACCCGGGTTCGAACCCATCGTGCCGCCCGACCAGGTAACGCGGCGCGCCTATTACTACTATGTTGTCAGGTGCGACCGGAAATTCTGGAAGGGCGTGGATACCGAGACCGTGAGGCAGGCGCTGGCCGCGGAGCTTATGGGAGCTGTCGAGCGCATCTATTTGCCGCTCCACAAAAGCCCGCTCTTCAGGCCGCTCACCAAGAAACGGCATCACATCAGCAAGAGTTATGTGGACGCCCTCAAGAAGTGCGTCAAGGTCGACCTGCCCCACAGCGACAACGCGCACCAGACCTGCGTGTCCATCCCGCATTATGCCTTGCTGGCCGACCGCAAGGAAATGCAATGCATTGTTGACGCGTTCGCCAAGGTGTCCGCACGCAAGAACGAGTTGAAGTCAAAATAAGCCGCGCCGGGTTTGGCAAGGCAATCGGAAAAACGGCCGAGCACGCCCGAACGCTCTTGACAATTTTGAATAATAAAGCTATAAAATAGCTTCAAGAATTCAGCCGTATTCAAAATTTAAAAAGGAGGATATGAAAATGGCCGTAAGCACTCCCAAGGAATTTGTCGAGGTGGCGCTTCCCGCCAAGCTGACCCCGGAAAAGCTGGCAGGACTGGACATAACCATCCAATTTAATATCACCGGCGACGCCGGCGGAGACTGGAACCTTACCATCAAGGAAAATAAGGCGACCGTGGTGACGGGCGTGATCGAAACTCCGACCATCAGCCTGAAGATGAAGGATGCGGACTTCGTGAAGCTGGTCAACGGCGAGCTCTCGGGCCAGAGAGCGTTCATGACCGGCAAGCTCAAGTTCAAAGGCTCCATGACCGCGGGCATCAAGCTCCAGAAACTGGGCATCATCTGACCGCAGGGATCTAAGCTGATCACGGCCTTGAACGCCCTTGACCCGGCATTCGAGGCCGTTTTTTTGCCAATAAATATCAGGCACAGCTAAGCCGGTCATTTAAAAATGACTAGAAGATCGTCTATTATATATAGATGGATTTTATCGTTTTGTAAATTAGGGGCTAATATAACCAGGAAGAAAACGACAAAAATGAAAAAAGTTATTTTTATCGCGATTGCTGCCTTGTTCGTTCTGGCTGGAGATTACGCTCATGCCGCAAACACCGGGCCTGCGTCTCAGACCGGCACCGTGTCAGGGAAGGTCTATAAGCCCGGCAATGTCGCCTGCGCGGACGCCGGCGTGGAACTGGTGATGAGCAAGGACAACAAGCTCTCGGCCAAGACCGACGCCAGCGGTTCTTTTATCATCGCGGGCGTTCCCGCGGGGGCCAATTACACCCTGACCGCGACCAAAGCCCCTTACAAACCAGCGACCAAGACCGCGGTCACAGTCACCGCCCAGAAAACCACCACCGTCAACCTGGTTTTGAAATAATACTTTGGTTCAAAAAATAGTCGGTGGCGCAGACAGTCAAATACCATAAGGAGCCAATTTTTCTCCCCCTTGTTCATCCTTCGCAGTAGCAGTACTACTGCTACGGAGAATGGAATGGGGGAGAAGCAAAGAGAGGGTGATTGATTTTTTCAATTTTCACCCTCCCCTATATCCCCTCCCATCAAGGGCGGGGATTTGAATATAAACTCCTGAAGAACGTCTTTAAATAATTCCCTTTACAATTCCCCCCTTAATTGATAAGTTATACAGGTTCTTTTTGTATGTCAGTGCAGTCGCGGGCTTGTTTGAAAAGGGCTGTATGCTGTTTTCGAAAGCTGGAATAATTATTCGGATTCGGCG